>Ga0209017_10000035_pt1 | contig 117789 bp, 99 predicted proteins | sample YNPBryunderm2012_FD_185812 | JGI IMG/M metagenome (GOLD analysis project Ga0209017, IMG submission 185812) | Anoxygenic and chlorotrophic microbial mat microbial communities from Yellowstone National Park, USA - YNP Bryant MS undermat 2012... ... | reverse complement strand
TCCGATGGTCATCTTTGACCGCACAGCTACACCTTTTTTCCCGGAAGATATTGTGAACGAAGCCGAGCGCCGTCAGGTGAAATGGGTGATTGTCAAGCGAGTACTGCAATTTGGTGGCCTTGCAGGAGAGACCAAAGGACTCCCGGAAGTGTTCTCGGAGAAGTACTCAAGGGTGGCACGGCTGAAGGGTTATGACATCCTCTATCAGTCGGCTCCAGCGCAAGTTGATTCCCCCTGAACAGGCAGGCCGTCGCGCTGTCCTTCCGACAAACTTCGATGCCAGGGGAGTTTTATTTCCAACTGAGCAGCGGCCGGGCGTCCGGTCGCCGGAATGAGGCCAACGCCCCTGCCGCCAGGATGATGAAATACACATCCAGGTAACTCCGGTGGCTGGTATGCGCCCAGAAAACCATCGTGACCAGACTGAAAGCCAGCACGTGCGCCCCGCACAGAAGCAGTGCTGGCCAGTTTTTCCGGCGTCCCAGAAGCCATAGCCCAAGTCCGGCCAGAAGCATCACGGGCACGTAAGACACACCATAGATGAGTTGTTCCATCCGGCCTTTGACCGGATTGAGTCGCCACCAGAATGCCGCCCCCAGCTTGCGGCACGCTCCCCGGACGGTTGCTCCCGGATGTGACCGGATATAGGCCCACGCCCGGGCGCGAAACCAGTCGTCAAGGTCCGTTTCACGGCGCGTGGCCCGTTCGACTTCCGCCAGTTCGGTTGGCGTCATGGCAGCCCAAGCCGCCGCCGTGCTGCGGTCAATGCTTTCGACCGGATAGTGGGTAAAGGTCTGGGGATTATTCCCTATCCAGAGCGAGTGTCCCAAGCGGGTCGTCAGCGCCGGACGCCCCACGACCAACCAGTTGCGCGCCAGCCAAGGCAGCAGCACGAGCAACAACGCCAGGACATAGCCGCCAACCACCGGCCACCGCCGACCTGGTGATGTGGACTGACAGCTCCACCAGAGCCAGCCAAGCGCCAGTGGCGCAATCGGCACCAAAGAAGGACGGACGAGGATGGCCACGCCCGTCAGACCGCCCGCCAAAAGCGCCTGACGCAGTGGATGACTGGATACCGGCACAAGGGCCAGCGCCAGCGTCGCCAGGGCAACGGTTGCCGTGTAGAGTCCTGTTTCCTGAAGCGCCGTGTCATGGACGACAAAGTAGGGATACAGCGCCGTACCTACAGCAGCCAGCCACCCGGCCGGCACGCTGAACCACAGCCGCGCCAAATGGTAGGCGCACCAGACCGTTACCACGCCAACGGCCGACTGTGCGGCCGCAATGGACAGAAAGTTTCGTTCGCCGCCAGTGACAAGCGCCAGGAATGCCGGATACAGCGGCGTCCAGTAGGCGCAGGTGAGCGCGTCCAGACAGAAGGTGTGCTCCCGGACGAGCTTCTGGGCCAGATCGAAATAAAAGCCGTAGCTTTGTTCCCAGAAGGTGGCATCGCCACGCGCCACCCGAACGCCAAAGCGCACCCCACCAGCCAGAAACGCCACGGTGAGGAACCCGGCCAGGTGTCGCCAGCGGTCATGCATCGAGGGGCACCGTCTCGACAAACACCAGGCCAAACCCTTCCAGCGCCGTCAGACGGCGAGGATGATTGGTAAGCAAGCGAATGCGATGTAACCCCAGCGCACGCAGGATTTGCGCCCCCGTACCATAGTCCCGGACACTGCCATGCACGATAGGCTGGCCGGCCGCAATAGCTCGCAGGTGTTCTTCCAAATGGGTGCCAGCGTGCTTCTGCCGGAGATAGAGTAAGACACCGCTTCCTTCAGCAGCAATCTTGTCAAGGGCACGCCGCAACCAGCGGCCGGCTTCATCACTTGCTTCTTCAAATACATCGCCGAGCAAGGTTTGTGAGTGAACACGCACCAGCGCAGCATCTTTCTTCTCCGGCTCACCCATGACCAGTGCCAAATGCACCTCATCGGTGATGTCACTGCGAAACGTCATGGCGCGAAACCGGCCGCTGGGCAAGTTTACCATCGCCTCGGCTGTGCAGCGGACATGGATTTCATTAGCAAGCCGGTACCGGATAAGGTCGGCAACAGAGATGATTTTCAGCCCATGCCGACGGGCAAACTCAATGAGTTGCGGCAAGCGTGCCATCGTACCGTCATCATTCATGATCTCACATATCACTCCAGCCGGCGTCAGGCCCGCTAGGCGCGCCAGGTCCACGCTGGCCTCTGTCTGCCCCGGACGCACCAGCACGCCGCCACGCCGGGCGCGCAGGGGAAACACGTGACCGGGACGCGCCAGGTCTTCCGGGCGCGTAGCCGGGTTGACGGCCGTGAGAATCGTTGTGGCGCGGTCGGCCGCTGAAATCCCGGTCGTCACGCCCCGTTTGGCTTCGATGGAGACAGTGAAGGCAGTCCCAAACCCGGAGGTGTTGTTGGACACCTGCAGAGGCAGATCGAGTTCGTCACAGCGTTCTTCCGTCAGCGAGAGACAGATGAGGCCGCGCCCATACTTGGCCATGAAGTTGATGATGTCCGGTGTGACCTTCTCGGCGGCGCAGACAAGATCGCCTTCGTTTTCACGGTCTTCATCATCCACGACGATGACCATGCGCCCCGCCCGGATGTCGGCAATAGCTTCCTCAATCGAAGCAAGCGCCATAGGAGTCAGATAATTCGTTGTTCCTGCAAGAGGTTGTGGTGACAGTATCATTCTTCGTTTGTAGTGTTTGTCCCAACCTGATGCAATGCTAGCCAACGAATTTGTCCCTCCTAAATCTGTCCTGCCAGTGGCAAAAGAAACCACAAAGTAGCTCCTTTCCAAGAGCGTGACCTTCTCTGCTGCTATAGCCCTAGAGAGCGACGCTCATTTGTGACAAATGGCCTAGCGGCTTCTAAAGCTTTTGCCTTCCAAGCGCGTGCAAAGGATTGTAAGCAACCTCCTGCTGAAAAAGCAGTGGCGGTTGGCTTTTTAGACCTGAGGAAAAGCTTCAGAAAACGCCGTCTGGTTGGGGAAGCCAAAGCTCTAAACCACAGACGGCGTCAGGCACTTACCACTTACAAAATGGAAGTAAACCCCTTGTGAGCCGGGGCTATTCTTTTACCCTAGATAGTAGAACCTACCGCGTAGTCTATTGGCAGTGGCTCGGCTGCGGTTTCTTCAAGCTCGTCTACATCGGCGAAGAAATCTCTCAGATGCTGATAGGTCGAGCGGCGCGCAATCGCCTGGCTGACCAACTCGGCAATCGTTTGGGCCCCTTGTGCCAGAAACAGCGGACGCGAAGCAAAGATGTTGGTGAAGTACATGCTCGGAATGCCGCGTTCCTTGGCATAAGCAGCTAAAGCCGTTGTGCCTAGTACGAGGTCAGGCTTGTATTCATCTACAGCAATCACGTCCTGGTCGAACGTCTTGCGAAAGACAACCGTCGTGCCACGCGCTGCCAACCACGCCTCATCTTCTTTTGTAAATGGCGTCTGCCCGATGTTGGTTGATACATAGGGCACTTCTGCACCGGCTTCTATGAGCAGGCGCGCCACCATCAGTTCGCTGCCTTCATAGCCTGCGACAATGATGCGCCCGCGTACCGGTGTCCGTGCAAAAACCTCAGCTACAGCCTGGGATTCCGTCTCAGCTAAAGCTTCAACCAGGCCCGGACGGACATTGAATGCCTTGCCAATCCGCTCAATCCAGGTTCGGGTTCCTTCAACACCAACTGGCGTGCAACCCATGGATGGAATCTTGTACTTTGCCAACAATGCGCATGTTCGTGTGTAAAACGGATGCAGGGTCACATTAACCCCTACACTGAACACCTTGCAGAAATCCCCGATTGTCCGCGACGGAATATGAGCCACAAGCCGAATCCCCATCTTGGCCAGTAACTGTTCCAGATATAGCGGATCGGCTGGGAAGACTTCCCCAATCGTTGAAGCAGTATCCGCCTGGCGCGGCGGTGGGCCCTCCCGTTCCACGAGATACTTTAGAAGCTGCGACGCTGCAATATCCTTGGCTTCGGCATGGGATTTGACGCCATAGCCCGGCACGTGCATGGGCACGACGAGCGGAAAGGTCGGGTCGTCTTTGGCACGAGCCGCATAGTCCTTGGCAATAGCATCAATAGCTAAGCCCACCGTCTCTTCATTGCACAGAGTAATCAAGGCAATGATACGGGGGTTGAATCGGGCAATTGTCTCAGCTACTGCGGCGCGAGTCCGGTCCTCAATCCGGCCGTTGGTGAGGTCTGCTGCGGTATAAACCGGCGTTAGAACGGACTTTCGTGCTGCATAAAAGTGCGACACAAAATCCAAGCCATATACGCAGCCGGCATTACCGACGAGAATTGGAACAATGCCCTCAACGCGCATCATGACCCGCAGGCTGCCAAAGGCTTGGCACATCGAGAGCGGGGCATGTTTGGAACTACATGAATTGATTTGTTGTAAGACATTAAGTTGCATCCGCTTCACAGGCGGGGACGACTGGATTGCTGGAAGGCCACAACATGTGGCCCTGCTTCCAACCTACAGTGTCATCCCCACCGAGCGAAGCGTAACTTTCCTGTTTTTGCCGTCATAGCTGGCGGGAGGTGCCCCTACCAACCCAAGACATAGGCAAATACCAACGGCGCCACAATCGAAGCATCTGACTCGATGATGAACTTCGGCGTTTCAACATCGAGCTTTCCCCAGGTGATTTTTTCGTTTGGTACTGCACCAGAGTACGAACCGTAAGAGGTCGTTGAATCACTGATCTGGCAGAAGTAGCCCCATACCGGCACGTTTTCCCGGCCCAAGTCTTGGTGCAACATCGGGACAACGCAAATCGGGAAGTCGCCGGCAATACCACCGCCAATCTGGAAGAAGCCGACCGAGGCCGTGGCACTGGTCTTGGTGTACCAGTTGGCAAGCTCAATCATGTATTCAATGCCTGTCCGCACCGTGTGAACATTCTTGATGCGCCCGCTAATGCAATGCGCGGCGTACATATTACCCAACGTGGAGTCTTCCCAACCCGGTACGAAGATGGGCAGTCGCTTTTCCTTCGCTGCCACCAACCAACTGTCTTTGGGATCAATTTGATAGCTGGCCTGAAGACGGGGGTTGTCAAGAATCCGCCAAATAAACTCGTGGGGAAACAGGCGCTCGCCACAGGCTTCTGAAGCCATCCATTCTTCAAGAATGAATGACTCAATGCGCCGCATTGCCTCGCCTTCGGGAATGCATGTGTCCGTAACCCGGTTGAGATGTCGCTCCAGTAGGGCCTTTTCATCCTGTGGTGTCAGGTCGCGGTAGTGTGGAACACGCTCGTAAAAGTTGTGGGCTACGAGATTGAAAGCATCTTCTTCGAGGTTAGCACCAGTGCATGAGATAGCATGCACCTTGTCTTGGCGGATCATTTCAGCTAGGGACAAACCTATCTCAGCCGTGCTCATCGCACCGGCCAGCGTAAGCATCATTTTTCCACCAGCGGCTAAATGCTGGCGATAAGCTTCAGCGGCCTCAACAAGCGCTGCCGCATTGAAATGGCGAAAATGGTGCTTGATAAAGGTGCTGATTGGTTGTGTGTTCATTGTTGTTTGATGACCTCCACGGGTACTTTTCTCACTGCCGCGCAGGGCATAGGTGTTACCCAGGTGTCACCTGACCACAAAGACCGGTACTGCCTGGGTTACATAAATGCAAAATCATAGCGCTCTTGGTGAATGTTGGGGTCACTGTGCAAGGTCACTGGGGTGCCAAAGCTGAACTCGATTTCGCGTAGCACACGCGCTTCAGCTCCTCGCAACAGTGCCGCAACCTGCGGGCTTACGCGCAGGGTCACTTCGCTAAATGCCTGGCCTGTAGCCGCTTTCTCCTTTGCCAGATGTTTGGCATCCGATAGGATTTCATAACACATCGTCTGGGCCGATTTGACCATACCGCTACCTCCGCAATAGGGGCAGGGTTCACTCAAAATGCGTTCGAGGCTTTGGCGAACTCGCTTGCGCGTAATAGCCACGAGACCAAAATCATTGAACGAAGTGATTTTGGAGGGCGAACGGTCGGCCTTCATCGCCTGCTCCAAGACCTGCATCACCTTTTGGCGGTTTCGGCGATCTTCCATATCAATGAAATCTAGGACAATGATCCCTCCTAAGTCGCGCAGTCGGATTTGTCGAACAATCTCTACTGCCGCTTCCAAATTGGTCCGCGTAATGGTGTCTTCCAACCGGTCAGACTTGCCGACAAACTTGCCCGTATTCACATCGATTGCCACCAATGCCTCGGTCTGATTGATGACAATAAAACCACCCGACTTGAGCCAAACCCGTGGTTTGAGAGCGGCTTCGATTTCCGGCTGGATGTTGTATTCCTCGAAAATCGGTCGGTTGCGGGTGTAGAGCCGAACCCGATCCACTAGCTTCGGTTGGAAGCGATTGATGAACTCTACGATATTGGCGTACTCGCCTGGATCATCTACGCGAATGACTGAAAAATCACTCGACATGTGGTCGCGCAGCAAACGCTGGACCAAGTCCAGCTCACGGCAGAGCACGGTTCCCGGACGGGCCTGCTCGGCACGACGCCGAATGTCACGCCACGTGCGAACCAAATAGAGCATGTCCTCATACAGGTCCTGTTCCGAACATCCTTCGCAGGCTGTCCGAACGATGAACCCGCCACTTACCCCTTCCCGCTCGCGGAGCGTGGTGAGAATGCGTTTGAGCCGCGCCCGCTCCTGCTCGGTTGAAATCTTGCGCGACACCCCGATGTGGCTAATGGTTGGAAGGTAGACAAGATAGCGCCCTGGAAGTGACACGTACGAGGTAATACGGGCGCCTTTGAGACCAATCGGCTCTTTGGCAATCTGAACGATGATTTCCTGCCCTTCACGCAACAGGTCGGTGATAGCCGGCTGCCGGCGCAGTGCTTCTGGGCGATCATGGCGTAGCTCCCCAGCGCCTTGGGCGTCTGTCAGGGAAAGCGCCTCTGTGCCTTCAGTTTCAAGAATGGCGTTGCTCCCTTCCCCAGGACTATGGCTACGATCCTCAGCTTCAACAGCTTCCTCTCCTGCCGTGGAGATGGAGCGTCCGCTCCGCCGCCGTCCCCGGCGTCCGCGTCGTGAAGGAAACTCAGACTGTGGGGGACGCACCTGGAGCTGCGCTGCGCCATCTTCTGTTTCGCCTTCCCCGGCTGCGTCGGCTTCTGCCTTTTCTTCCACGCTAGCTCCGTCGCCACTTGCCGTCGTCCCAGTTTTGGACTCCACCGCTGTGGCATCCCTGCCTTCAACTGTATCGGCCACAGCAGGAACTTCTTTAGTAGGTGAGGTTTCAACTGGCGTACTTGCCGCTGAGGTACTCGTTGACGGAGCTGCTGTTGCCACCTGCTCATCGTCGTCAGCAATCCGCTCGTAGCCTAGGGTCAACGGTTCAAACGGAGGCTCACTATGAGTTGGTGTTTCCACTGGTTCAGGAGTTGGTTCTTCAGCCTTGGTGATACTCTCCTCGATGCGGGTTTGGGCGATGATCTTCTGTTGAATGATGGCATCCTTGAGTAGATCGCCAGCTTCTTCGGCATACTCCTCGTCCTGCACCCGCTCAAACTGAACTTCCGTTGGTGAAGCTGCAGTCGTCTTTGCCTCTGCCAGCAGGGCAGCAATCTCTTCCTCGACCCTTTGACTACGGCGACGCGAAGTCTTTTTCTTTTCCTCACCGATGATTTCTTGGCGGCGTTTCCGCTGTCGTTTGCGAGATGCGCCCGGTTCGAGAGACTCAGCTAGCGCCTCCCGCTCACTCTGAAGCTGTTCAACCAAGGGCGTTGTCGCTTCTGCTGCCGAGCCGGCTTCTGCTTCAGGGGAGGGCGGTGACACTTCCAACGTGGGCTGCTCTTCTTCGTCACTGACCCGCTCGAATTGAGTTCCAGCACCACCCCCCAGCAGGGACGACAACAACGGCGTGTCTATTTTGGTTTCACCGGCTGGCTTTTCGACGGACTCCCCTTCCTGCTCACGGCCAACAACAGCACTTTCTGCTGCTGGTTCTACGCCCACTACCAGCTCGGCTTCACCAGTGGGCTTTGTTGTTACAGATGGTGGCTCATGAAGCTCATCTGAGCGGCGACCACGTTCACCACTTCGGGTCTCGGTTCCGCGGTGTCCGGGCTCAGGCTGCCGTTCCAAGCGCTCAACCCGCTCGGCCGGAGCCTTGGATACGATTTCTTCCGTATCGAGGTCTTCTTCTGTTTCCTCGAAAAAGTCCCCAACATACAGAAAGGCATCCCGTTCTAGCCCAATGTCAACAAAGGCCGATTGCATTCCGGGGAGCACTTTACGCACCCTTCCCTTGTAGATGTTTCCCACAACCGCTTTAGATTCATCGGCCCGCTCGACGTAGAATTCAACGACAACCCCGTCCTCTAAAATCGCAACCCGCTTTTCATAAGCGTTCACGCTAATGATCATTTCCTTGTTCATACTTGGAGCTATCCCTCGAAGGTTTTTTTTTGTGTGACCTACTGGGAACGTACTGCACTTGCTCCATCACGCTTGACAGCGGCAAAGGGAGCTAGGCTAAGGCCGCATCAGCCTCGGCAGGCGTTACATGCTGGCACTGCCCCCTGGAGCTGAGTGTCCCGAAAAGCCACACCCTGTTGCGGATAGACGAGAACTGGTTAGGGAAATGAAGCAAAAGTCAAATCCACTCAAAGCAGAGGCTGCTGGCCCATCGTCGCTTTGAACATCACCAGTCTGGCAGCTTCCGCCAAGCCTCCGAACTGAAGGTTGCCGTGTTATAGCAACGCTTCAGAGAAGCCTTGCCGAGGGCAAGCAGGGACTTTGTGCCACTTAGCAAGCCTGCTTAATTTGTGAAGCGCCTTTCGTACACGTTCGCAACTAGGCCTAAACTCACAAGTGTCATCAACAACGATGAGCCGCCTGCACTCAACAATGGTAACGGTATCCCAATGATGGGCACCAGCCCCACGACCATGCCGAAGTTGACGATGACGTGAAACGCCAGAAGCGTCATGTGGCCGGCCAAGACGAGCATTGAAAATCGTTCTCGTGAACGTCCCGCAACGTTAGCAGAGTGTAGTATGATGAAAAGAAGCAGCGCAAGAACACCCAGAGACCCTACCAGCCCAAACTCCTCGGCAATTACTGAAGCAATGAAATCGGAGTGATGGGCTGGAATAAAGCCACCTTGGCTCTGGGTGCCGCCCCGAAAGCCACGTCCCAGAATCCCCCCTGATCCAACAGCAATCATGGACTGCAAAGTCTGGTAGCCAAAACCCTCACGGGTCTGTCGATCTCGGAGGCGTTCGGGATGGAAAATAGCGTTCCATGTAACATTGATTCGGTCTCGCTGGTACTGCTTGAGCCGTGGTTCAATCAAAAACACAAACAGCAGTGGGCTAAGGATCAAACCGGCAAGTGACACCCCAACAACCCACCGGATGGCAATACCACTCAAGAAAATCATGACCAAAACAGGTGGGAAGAAGGTCAGCGCCGTTCCTGTGTCTGGCTGTTGGAGCGTCAGCACAACTGGTAGCAGTGTTACAACCGCAACCAGCGCCAGTTGTTGCCATGTCAGCCCTTGGAGACCAAGGGGGCGCAAAATCCGTGCTACCAGCAAAATGGTTCCGAGTTTGGCAAACTCCGAGGGCTGAAGCGTTCCTAACGGACCGAGCCGAATCCAACACCGCTGGCCGTTGATTTTCACACCGATGAACAAAACCGCTAGCAATAGCAGCAGTGTTCCAGCATAAATGTACGGTGCAGCATCAAAGACACGCTGGAAATTCAGACGTGTTACCCAAAAAAAGGCCGCATAGCCAATCCCACACCACAGAAGCTGCTTAAACCAGAACTTTTGATGCCATTCAGTTGCCTCGCCTGGTGCAGCATCAATGCTGTAAAGCACCAGCAAGCTGATTCCACACAACAGGGTTATGGCGACTAGCAGCGGCCAATCAAAGTCACGCCAGCGAGATTCCTGCAGGCTGGATTTCACCGTGTACTTACCTCAACGTGCCTTGGTAGGAAGAGATGCCTTCGGAGAGGTTGCCGGCGGCGCAGAGACTGAATCGACCGGCAGGCCCTTTTTCTTCCGCAACCAGGCTTCAAATATGGCTCGCACATTTGGCGCCGATACCCTGGCTCCAAATCCCCCGTGCTCTACGAGAGAAATCGCCGCAATTTCCGGCTTTTCCCGCGGACCGAAACCCACAAACCATGAGTGGTCGCGTTCTTCGAGTTTCGAGGCCTTGAGCTTACTGACAACTTGGGCCGTCCCCGTCTTACCACACATCTCAAAGCCCGTTTCAGGATCGCGTATTGCCGAAGCAGCGGCCGTCCCGCCGGCGTTGACGGCGGCCCACATCCCTTCGATCACGGCATCCCAGCACTCATCTGGAAGTTCGATGCGCTTGACTTGGTCCGTGAAGGTCACTCGCGGGTATTCCGAGGTCGGACGGGCTTCAAGCAGAAAGTGTGGGGTGTGTAGCTCACCCCGCATGGCAATCCCGGCCACTGCCCGCAGCATCTGCAATGGGGTGGGACGCACCATTGCCTGTCCGATTGAAGCATAGACAGAATCGGCATCCGTCCAACGGTACTGTGCCGGCGTTGCATTCGGCATGGTGCGCCGCACTGTCGCTGCTTTTAGCTCGAGGCTGGGGATATACCCCTTGAACTCGTTCGGCAGATCAACACCGGTGTACTCGCCAGCACCCAGCTCCGAAGCATAAGTACGAAGATTTTCCAAACCCAGCTTAATGCCCAACCGGTAGAACCATCCATCGCAAGACTTGGCAATGGCCGTAGACAGCGACGGCATTCCATGATTTCCCATGCAGCGGACATGGCGGCCGCCAACATTGATCCCGCCGCCACACAGCAAACGGTCGGTTGGCTTGAGCACGCCGGCTCGCATAGCAGCTACAGCCATGATGATTTTCCAAGTTGAACCTGGTGGATAAATGTCTTGGATGGCGCGATTGCGCAGCGGCTTGTGTTTGTCATTGACATACCGCGCATAGTCGGCCCGGGAAATGCCCGCTGCAAATAAGTTCGGGTCATAGCCTGGCATCGAGGCTAAAGCCAGCATCTCACCATTGCGAGGGTCTATGACCGCAATCGTCCCGTTCAGCTTCAAAGCCTTGAGCCGCTCTTCTGCTACTCGCTGTAAATCTAAGTCGAGGGTTGTGACAATGTCTTGGCCCGGCACTGGCGGCACCGTCTCAATCTCACGGACAAAGCGGCCCCGACTGTCCACAATGATGCGCCGGTACCCATCACGCCCCATCAGCAGCCGATTGTAAAAGCGTTCCAACCCGGCCTGCCCGACCTTATCACCCGGACGGCAATAGTCAAACTCCGGCTGCTTGAGTTGGGCCTCACTGACCTCTGCCACATAGCCCAAGACGTGGCAGGCCAGCTCGCCATGGGGATATTTGCGCTGAGGACGCAGCTCGACGAGAAATTCAGGATGCTCGTAATCTAGCACTGAAACCTTTGCGCGGTCGGCATCGGTGATATTGGACTTGACCTCCACCGGACGAACTTTTGCTGCTGGCGAGCGGAGTTGTTGCCGGGCATACTCCGGTGAAACCCCAAACTCTTCTGCTAGAATACGAATGGTTTCAGCCTCGTCCTGAATGTCCTCTCGGTTTACCATCAAGCTAAAGGTTGGGCGACTATCCACTAGGACATTTCCGTGGCGGTCAAGGATGCTGCCACGTGGTGCAACAATAGGAATCTTTCGCTCTCGGTTATTTTCAGCCTGCCGGACATAGTCTTCGTGGTGCACAACTTGCATGCTCCACAATCGCAGCGCCAGGACAACAAAAGCCGCAACAATACCCACCTGAAGCGCCATCAATCGGAGCCGCAAGTTGAAAGACGGCGGTGGACCTGCAAAGTGCAATGTCATGGGATGGTGGCCAACGAAACCCGCAACACTAATCCCGGATTGGTTCAGAAGGCACGCGGGGCAAGAGGTTCATCGGTGCTGCGGACAGCAATCCATTTACCCAACCAGCGATCGCCCAAGGGAAACAACACCACACCTGCAACGGTGTTCCCTAACAAGGCAAACATACCAATTCGCACAATATCCCGGAATGTGGTTTCCGGCGGTAGTATCGAAAAAAAGTATAGGAAAAAAGCAAACAGGCCGGTATTCGTGACCGAAGAAAGTGGCAGTACCAGCAGGCGCGTTATCTTGCTATCCAGTGAGAACTTGACGCTCACAACAGCTAAAGTATAGCCAATCAGCATTTTGGTAAAACCGCTTGCGCCATACAGCACTCCCCACAGCAAATCCTGCAATAACCCACCCGTCATCCCAACAAGAGCTGCCCGGAGCACTCGCGGTTGGATACCAACAAAAACTGTTAGAATGAGAACAAGGTCCACATACTCAAACACAAAACCAAGGTAGGGTAGGCGGACCAAGATAGTTTGCAGAGCTATCATCAACCCCAAGGCCAGGGTAATGCGCGCAGTTGGACCAAGTTCCAGCACCATCGGGCTACTCCTGCGCAGCGTTGGGAAAGTGACTGACGCATGGGTAGAAGGGATACATAGTGTGTGTTTCTTTTACTTGCCCTTGGCCAACGACCTGGCCGAAGGGGCTGACCGGAGCAACCCAGAGATTGATACCTGGATAGTTGGCGGCAAGACAGCTACTTCTTCTAGGCGTTCAAGCGGTACGGCTGGGCGGACCTGAATGCGATGCAGTCCAGCCCCGGAAGCTCGTTCGATGGTTTCCACCGTGCCGATAACCAACCCCTTGGGATACACACCGTCCAACCCACTTGTCAATACCAGCTCTCCTTCACTGACTTCGGTTAGCCCAGAGATACTCTCCAACCGGCACAGTAGCTGATTTTGTCCTCGCAACTCGCCATTGGCTCGTGAAGTGGCTAGGGTTGCTCCCAGGCCGGCTTGGCCATCCGCAATAGTTTGCACCACGGCGACATTTGGGCCAACGGCAACAACCCGTCCGACAACCCCCTGCGGAGTGACTACCGGTGAGTTGACAACTATGCCGTCAAAAGAGCCCTTGTCTAGCAGGATTTGCCGAAACCAAGGCGAGCCGTCGCCACCGATTACATTAGCGACAACTGTTGGCGACGGGGAAGACTGCTTTAGCTCCAGCAGAGCACGCAACCGCTGTCCTTCGCGGGCTTCGCGCTCACGCTCTATCAGCAACAGCCGTAGGCGGTCATTTTCCGCCTGCAAGCGTTGGTTAGCAGCATATACTCCGCGTAAGTCTACATACCCCTTCCAGGTTGCCACCAGAGTGCTTACTACAAGGTCAGAGGCTTTCTGAAAAGGTTGAAGAAGGGTTAGAAGCGCCGTCCGGGGCAAGCTTTGCCCCAGGGAGCGGGCACGCGCATGAAGGGACATCAGGAGAAACTGCGCCAAAAGCAAAGCTGCCACCAACAATGCCGCTCGACGTGCAGGATCAAGCCTCAGCAACGGAGAGGGCAAAGGTGGCATTTGGCCCTCCGACCTAGTTAGCAATCATGTGCTTGGCGTATGAACCTCCCAAGCTCACCCGCTTGAGCAGCTCAAAGTCCCCCAACATCTTGCCGGTGCCAAGGACTACTGACGACAGCGGGTTTTCGGCCAAGGTCACAGGTACACGGGTTTCTTTCATCAGGAGCTTGTCAAGCCCCTTGAGCAAAGCTCCACCACCGGTGAGAACAATGCCCCGGTCGGCAATGTCGGCGGAAAGTTCTGGGGGTGTCCGCTCCAACGCCACTCGTACGGCATTGACAATCGTGGCAATCGGCTCAGCCATTGCCTCCCGTACTTCATCATCGGAAATGGTGATGGTTTTGGGAATCCCCTCGATGAGATCGCGCCCGCGAATCTCCATTGTGCGCCGCTCTTCTAACCGGTAAGCCGACCCCAGTTCAATTTTGACCTGTTCGGCAGTTCGTTCTCCGATAAGCAGGTTGTATTTTCGCTTGATAAACTGGGCAATGGCTTCGTCGAGTTCGTTGCCGGCCACGCGGACAGCGCGGGAGTATACAATGCCGGAAAGTGAAATGACGGCAATATCCGTTGTGCCACCGCCAATGTCCACAATCATATTGCCGTATGGCTCGGTAATGGGTAACCCCGCGCCAATTGCGGCTGCCATCGCTTCTTCAACCAGGTACACTTCAGCCGCCCGCGCTCGATAGGCAGCATCTTCGACCGCACGCAGTTCGACCTGGGTAATCTCACCCGGAACACCAATGACCACCCGTGGCGACACCCACGACTTCCCGTTGTGTGCTCGCCGGATGAAGTGCTGGAGCATTTTCTCCGTCACTTCAAAATCGGCAATCACGCCATCTTTCATCGGGCGGATGGCCACGATATTCCCCGGCGTCCGGCCAATCATCTCTTTGGCCTCTTTACCAACGGCTTCAATCTGGTGCGTGACCTTGTTGATAGCAACAATAGATGGTTCGCTGACAACAACACCCCGGCCCTTGGCATACACCAGAGTGTTTGCCGTTCCTAGATCAATCGCCAAGTCATTGGAGAAGTAATTGAACAGAGAACGCAGCTTCATCAGTCAGATATGATTCCAACCAACAGATTCAAAGCAGTACTGTTGTTTGCAGTTTCTAGTATGGTTTACGAAGGCACTGAAATTTTAGAACCCTTTGAAAGCTTGTTCACTTTTTGGTGATTGTCAAGAAGCGCTGTACGTTAGATGCAGCATTTTTCCGACCGCCGGAAATCACCTCTCACGTCTCCAAGGTCTCGTAAGCTTTCAAACCGAACAGCTACATACCTCTACAACGTCCCCTCAGTAAGTGACAACTTTCTCACCACGCCGACCCCGCGCATCCAGGGCAGCAATACGAAACGTTCTACCAGGAAGAATAATAGAAAACCGTCCCTGGCTGTCTACAGGAACCACACGCCCGTTGATACGAATTTCCGCCCCCGGCTCGGTTTCCCCTGAGACATTGTGAATACCGGCTGCCACCCGTGATACCCGCACTTTTCCAATGTAGATTGGGGTGTCTGCTGCTCCTGGCTGCCGGGGAATGAGCGTGAGCCGAAATTCCTCACTCCACACTCCAGGGCGACCATCCCGCGCAACAGCCCGTACCCGCCACCAGTAGGTGCCGCCCTGCGAATCTACGTTCCATGTGAAACTAGGCGTTTCGGTGTCCTTTTCAAAAACCAATGCGCGACCGAGAAAGTATTGGGAATCAGCCACTTGAAGCTGGTAACGGGGTGCTTCCGCAACGGCTCCCCACGCGAAGGTCACCGGTAACGGCTTGCCGTACTCCAGCAGAATAACACTTGCATTTTCCGGCAGCGACAGACGTGGTGGCGCAAGCAACGTGTACTGCCCCACTTTTTGGTCGCGCTCATACTCCACACTGGTATTGGTGGCGATACTTTCGGTTACGCCCCGATCTGTTGTCGAACGCACTTCGCCCCGTTCTACACTGACTCGCACGCGGTCGCCTGAGACGCTCACCTCGGCGCTGGAGTTCCGTGCCACACTAAACTTGATGTTTTTCGAGGCCAGCTCGTTGATATCCCCAACCGTTTGGATTGCACCTGTACTAATATTGACTGTACCGCCCTCGACCCGGTTACGCACTACCTGCTGGTCGGTCCTGGTGTTCTTAGCGTTTTCCTGAACCATGACCGTTGAATCCGGCTTCATCTTCAGAACGCTGCGGTCAACATACTGAATGACGGCAGCACCATCCGAAGCGGTATAAATGACGTCCCCCGGTTCAAGGAGGGTGTTCAGCGTGGCCGGTTCAAGCTGGTTAGTACGCGCCCGCTTGATGGAAACCGTACCTACGACCTGTACCAAGCGCGCCCCCTGGGTTTCAAATTCTCCGGCTAAGTTATCTTGGTGACGCTTCCAGAGGTACAACCCAACAATTCCGCCAACAAGCAGCAAAAAGCCTGCAATGACTTGGTAAAATGTCCGGCGGGAAATGAGATACCAGTCCAGAATCGGACGCCTAAACTTGGTTGCAGCGTTTCTATTGCCCGGCTGGACGTACATTGAACATCGTCCACTTAGTTGACCAAATCTGTTTTTCCCCTGCAGGCGGCGCGGCTTTTTTCCGTATGCTCTCGCTATAGCACAGCCAACTGTGCAAAATCAAAATATCGCGAACCTCTCAACCCTGCCAACTGATTTTGGAGCTACCAAGCATGACCTTGTCCAGCCGTTGCCAACCCCTGGAACAGACGACGGTTGACGCCTTTCTCGTCCCAGTTTTTACCGACGATATATCCAACCCGCAGCCCCTGATTGCCTGCTTTCCTGTAGCCAGTGAACGCTTATTGAATGTGCTCGGGACGGCCGAAATGCGCGGCAAGCCGGGACAAATTCTGGCTCTACACCTTGCAGCCGGCTCATCGGCCGGCAAACTGGTGTTGATGGGGATGGGGGCGGCCGAAAAGCTGACGACCCAGACGATCCGTGAAAGTGTTGCAGCGGCCATCCGCACAGTTGGTCCCTATGGAGCAAAGCAATTCGGGCTTATCCCGCGGCGCGGACCGCTCTCACCCCAGGCCTTTGCCCAAGCCGCAGTTATCGGCGCTCATCTAGCAACATTTGCCGTGGACTGTTACCGCACGGAAGACCTGCGTCCGGTTCAGGCTGAAACATTGACGTTGCTTAGTGAGACCGCCGATGACTCCGCCCTCGCTGAAGGCATCCACCGTGGTACCATTCTTGGGGAAGCCATCAACTTTGCCCGGTTTCTTGTCAATGAACCGGCTAACCACATGACCCCTACCGAACTGGCCCACCACGCCCAAGAAATGGCCAATGAGGTCGGACTACAAACCGACATCCTCAATGAAGACAAAATGCGCGACCTTGGGATGGAGGCCCTGCTGGCCGTAGCACGCGGTTCGGTCGAAGAGCCAAGGCTGATCGTAGTGTGGTACAAACCAGCCGCCAACACCCGACCGGAAACCATCGGCCTTATCGGCAAGGGCATTACTTTTGACACCGGCGGTATCTCACTCAAGCCGGCTGAGAACATGGAAAAAATGAAGTATGACATGGCCGGAGGGGCAGCCGTTCTTGGAGCGATGCGGGCCATTGCCCAACTCAAGCCCAACCTCAACGTCATCGGCATTGTGCCTAGCTGTGAGAACATGCCTTCCGGCAAAGCCACCCGTCCAGGCGATGTGGTACGAACCATGCTGGGGAAAACAGTTGAAATCATCAACACCGATGCCGAAGGACGGCTCATTTTATGCGACGCCATGGCCTATGCGCGCCGTTTGGGTGTTACTTGCATGGTGGACCTAGCTACTTTGACCGGAGCCATTGCCGTAGCTTTGGGACTTCGTTATGCCGGGCTGTTTAGTCACCACCCTGACTTGGTCAGGGAACTTCAGGCAGCAGCGCAGGCTGCCGATGAGCGGGTGTGGCCGCTACCGCTTGATGACGAGTATCGCGAGCTTATCAAAAGCGATATTGCTGACATCAAAAATGTTGGAGGCAAATACGCGGGCAGCATTACGGCAGCGTGGTTTCTGCGAGAGTTCGCTGGCGATGTTCCCTGGGCTCACCTCGATATTGCCAACATGGCTTGGAACATGGAGAACAAACCTCACCTTCCCAAGGGGCCGACCGGCTTCGGCGTAGGGACACTGGTCGAGTTTGTCATGGCGCGCGCGCAAGCAGTTAACGGACCTGCCAGTTCATAGCCCGAAGTATCTGGCGTAAAAAGCACGCGCCCGGTCAGGGCTGGAAGTACCTTTGATGATGGCACGGCCATCTCGGAACAGTATGGCTTCCAGCCCTTCGACGGTGAAGCGCAGCACATCGGCGTTGTGCCGTACTTCGCCGATGGGGTGCAGGCGTTCGGCCAACTGGTCAAAACTTAGAGCAGACGGGGTTTGGGCTGGACGCACCTGCACGGCCTCGCGACCGCACAGGGTTGTTGCCAAGGAATTTCTTTCAAGCCTCAGGAAATCAAACCGCCGAAGTTGACAGCAGGGGCAGTCGGCACGGCGACGGTTGGCTGGCAAGGACAGTGTCGTTTGTCGTCCATTCCAAACATCTATCTGCCAGAGGTTACGCCGGCAGGCAGCCGCTTGACCCGTCAACAGCTTCAAGGCCTCGACCACTTGTGCCGCAGCCACCGTATGGATGACAGGCAAAATGACACCCGCCGTCTCACATGTTGGCGTCAGGGCAGCTTCCGGTGGCTCTTCAAAAACGCACCGCAGGCAGGGTGTTTCTCCCGGCAAGATGGTCATCGTTGCGCCTTGGCTGCCAACAGCAGCCCCATAAATCCACGGTTTCCCGTGCTTGATGCAGGCATCGTTGAGCACATAGCGCGTTTCGAAGTTATCCGTACCATCCAAGACCACATCAGCCGCAAGGACAAGGGCCTCTACGGTATCCGGCGCGACATCGGCAATGATGCCTTCAACCTTGACGGTGCTGTTGATGGCGCGCAGCCGCTGTTCGGCTGCGCGCGCTTTGGGACGATGTTCTTGTGCATCGGCTTCATCAAACAGGATTTGCCGGTTGAGATTGGACCACTCGACGAAATCCCGGTCCACAACGCGGACCAGACCGACCCCAGCCCGCACGAGCATATCGGCTAGCGTGCAGCCTAATGCACCACACCCCACAATCAGTGCCCGCCCTTGGGCAAGCCGGGCCTGACCGTCGGGACCAATTCCGGCAAATCGTTCTTGCCGAGCATACCGTTCACGCATCCAGTTTGCCGTCAACCTTTCTTGAGAAACTTAGCAATGCCAGCACGACAGTCGGCCGTGTGCCGGGCAATGACGTTGACATCGGCCCCACTGCGAAGCGCAGCTTCAAAGCTCAGGCTGTCCATGTGGTAGAGCAACCGCTTTGTTAGATGCATCGCTGAACCGCTCCGGCCGGCAAGCTGCTTGACATAAGCAGCAAAGGCTTCGTCAAAGGTATCCTCCGGCAGGACGCGATTGACCAAGGCCCACTGATGAGCCTGCTGGGCTGAAATAATCTCTCCGGTGAGTACCCACTCAAGGGCCCGTTTTTCTCCTAGGTTACGTCGCAGAATGGCCATGACAATGGCCGGGACAAAACCAATGTTGACTTCGGGATAGCCAAACTGTGCTGTTTCCTCTGCCACAACAAGGTCACAGGCCAAGGCCAGGCCACAGCCGCCGGCAAGGGCGCGACCGCGAACGCGCGCCACAATTGGCTTAGGGCAAGCACGCATCGCCAAAAACAAATGCACAAGGGTTTCGGCATCTCCCAGGTGATGCATGACATCCTGGTCGCTCATGGCCTCCAAAGCCGCCAGGTCTGCCCCAGCACAGAAGTCCTTCCCGGCGCCGGTCACAACTAAGACACGCACGGCTGGGTCTTGAGCCGCAGATTGCACCGCTGCCCGCAACCCGTTCAAAATGCCAGCATCTAAGGCGTTCCGTTTTTCAGGACGGTTCATCGTTGCCGTAGCAATCCCATCGGCTACGTCATAAAGCACGGTGTTCGGTGTGTCACTCATGGGTTTCCTTCCAGCGCAGCCAACGGCCGCACCGAACCTCCCTAGGAATGGATGGCTATCCGCCGTAGGGGACTTTAGCTAGATTATCTGCTGTTGAGTAAACCTTCCAATCCTTTCCTGAGGTTTGCTTTGTGCACAATGCTTCAACTACTCCTCGGCCGTACCAAGCAGCACTGGCTTCTGTGGCACGCTGGGATCGGTCTTCTTCTTACCCTTAGTGGAATGGCAAAAGCACATCCTGCTCGGTCAACAGTACTCTACGAGCTTGTCCCACAGGCTCCAAACAGTCACCTCATCACGGTCACGCTGCGTTATGCTGCTCCAGAGCCGGTCAAGTATCTTGACGTTGCGCTTCCTGCTTGGCGTCCGGGGCGGTATCAAATTCAAAACTACGCGCGGAACGTCCGTGACTTTCGGGCCACCGACCAAGCCGGACGGCCGCTGGCTTGGGAAAAGCTCGACAAGTCCACTTGGCGCATCCAGTGTAGTGCAGCCCGGGAAGTCCGCATTTCCTATGCCTACTATGCTAACACCCTTGACGCCGGCTCGACGCTCTGGAACGACGAAGAACTCTACTGGAACGGCACCAATCTGCTGATGTATGTCGTTGGAAAAAAGGACCTTCCGGCACGCCTTTCACTGACGTTGCCGAATGACTGGCGGTGTGCTTACCCCCTCAAAAAAGTTGCCGAGCCGTTTGTTTACGAGGCGCCTGATTATGACACCCTGGCAGATGCACCGGGCATTGCTAGTCCAACTTTGAACGTTGTCCGGTTTGACCATGCCGGCACGACTTATCACTTGGCCTTCCAGGGGCTGGTGGGCAGTCTCCCGACTGAACTGGTTGAGTCTGTACGGCGCATTGTGGCCGTGACGGTAGAGATGTTCGGCGGCGAAGCGCCTTTTACCGACTACTGGTTTTTGTACCACATCGTTCCCGGTGGACGTTTTCACGGCGTCGAGCACATGAACTCGACCAGCATCACCGTGCCTGCAAATGCCTTTGAAGAACAGCTCAGGCGTTTCTACAGCATCAGTGCCCACGAATTTTTTCACGCTTGGAATGTCAAGCGCATTCGCCCACATGTACTCGGCCCCTTTGACTACAGCCAGGAAGTGTACACCCGCAATCTCTGGGTAGTGGAAGGTGTTACAAGTTATTACGATGACTTGTTGTGCCGGCGGGCCGGAGTGCTGTCGGTTGAAGATTACTTGAGTGCTCTGGGATCAACCATTGCTGCTCAGCAACGAGCCCCTGGCCGACTGGTCACGCCGGTTTCAGCCGCTAGCTTTGACGCTTGGTTGACACCAGACGACAACAATGTCCGGGTAGACTTCTACACCAAAGGCGCTCTTGTAGCACTGTTACTTGATCTTGACATCCGGCGGCGCACCAACGGGGCCAAGTCACTCGATGACGTTATGCGCTGGTTGTACACCACCTATGCAGAACGCGGCCGCGGTTACCCTGAAAACGGCATGCAACTGGCCGTCGAAGCGGTGGTTGGGGTAAGTTATGCAGATTTCTTTGCGCGTTACGTAGACGGTACAGATGAACTGCCCTACGAAGAGTACCTAGCTGTCGTTGGGTTAGAAATTGTCGAAACACTATCACCAACACAACCCAAAGCCTCGCTAGGCATTGAGTTGACCGGAGATGAGAAACAGACGGTGATTGCCAATGTTTTTCCTGGCGAAGCCGCCTTCCGAGCCGGTCTTGACCGAGGTGACATCCTTGTAGCCATTGACAATGAACAGGCTAACCTTACCACCCTGCCCCAGTTGTTGAAAAAACGCCAGCCTGGCGAAACGGTCAAAGTACTTGTATTTCGGCGCGGTAAGCTACGGGAATTTTCAGTAACGCTCCAGAAAGAGACTCGCGTAGATTTCCGGGTGCGTCCTGTAGCAATGCCGACGCCGACCCAGACCCGGCTTTATCAAGCGTGGCTTGGCCTATCTTCATAAATAAAAAAAGCCTCCGCGCTAGTATCGGAGGCAAGACTCTGTGCCGCAACTATGCCGTCACAGGGTTATCCCCGGCCGCGACGGGCGGAATCAACGGATTGACCACTGACGGGCGCGCCGCATCGGTCTTGACTTCTTCGCAGCTGCTGCTTCCGGTAGGTTCTTCATCATCCAGCGGTAGCCCCGCCACCAACCGCCGGACCTGGATGGCATCCAGGGTTTCACGTTCAAGTAAGGCTTCGGCCAGTCGCACAAGGGCATCCTTGTTATCCAGAATGATCTGCCGTGCGCGGTTGTACTGCTCCATGACAATCCGCTTCACTTCCTGGTCAATCTTGATGGCCGTATCTTCGCTGTAGTCTTGGTGCTGAGCAATTTCGCGCCCTAGGAAGATTTGTTCTTCCTTTTTGCCAAAGGTCAGTGGGCCGAGTTGTGACATCCCAAACTCACACACCATGCGCCGGGCAAGTTCGGTTGCCCGCTCAAGGTCATTCGCAGCACCGGTTGTGATGTGATTGAGGAAGATTTCCTCAGCTAGGCGACCGCCCATCAGGATAGCAATCTGGTCTTCAAGGTATTCGCGGGTGTGGGAGTAACGATCAGCTTCAGGTAACTGCTGCGTCAGACCAAGCGCCGTCCCACGTGGGATAATGGTGATTTTGTGAATAGGGTCAGCATTTGGCACTTTGATGCCAACCAGCGCGTGGCCGGCCTCGTGATAGGCTGTGTTGCGCTTTTCTTCGTTGGACATCACCAGCGAACGGCGCTCACTACCCATGATGACCTTGTCTTTGGCCCACTCAAAGTCGCGCATGGTGACGAACTTCTGGTTGTTGCGCGCGGCATTGAGGGCCGCTTCGTTGACGAGGTTCGCCAGGTCGGCGCCAGTAAAGCCAGGCGTGCCACGTGCAATGACGGAGATATCCACGTCGTCCCCAAGGGGTATCTTGCGGGTGTGAACGGCCAGAATCCCTTCGCGTCCCTTGACATCAGGCCGGTTGACAACCACTCGCCGGTCAAAGCGGCCGGGACGCAACAGGGCTGGATCAAGCACATCAGGACGGTTTGTTGAAGCTATGAGAATGACGCCGTCGTTCGACTCAAACCCATCCATCTCGACGAGCAACTGGTTGAGCGTCTGCTCCCGCTCATCATGTCCACCGCCTAACCCGGCCCCTCGATGCCGGCCAACGGCGTCAATCTCATCAATAAAGATGATGCACGGCGCGTTTTTCTTCCCCTGCTCAAACAGGTCACGCACCCGGGAGGCACCGACCCCAACAAACATCTCCACGAAGTCCGAGCCGGAAATGGAGAAAAACGGCACGTTGGCTTCCCCGGCCACCGCTCGCGCCAGAAGGGTTTTGCCGGTTCCTGGTGGCCCCATCATCAGGATGCCTTTGGGGATACGGCCGCCCAGGCGCTGAAATTTCTGAGGGTCTTTGAGAAACTCAACGATCTCCTGGAGTTCCTCCTTTGACTCATCAACCCCGGCAACGTCCTTGAAGGTGACACGCTTCGCTTGATTAGAGAGCAAGCGCGCCCGGCTACGCCCAAAGGACAGGGCCTTGTTACCGCTCCCCTGCATCTGGCGCATCATTAGAAAGACAAACCCAATCAGCAGAAACACTGGCAAGTAGTAAAGCAGAACCGTAAACCATATTCCGCTTGTTGCCGGCTTGCCCTGCACCTTGATGTCTTTTTCCGCCATGCGCTTCATCAGATCGCCGGCGACGTTAGCGACAATATCGGTCCGAAACGGCTTGCCGTTGACATACTTGCCCGTGACTTCTGTGTCCGAGATGACGGCCTCTTGGATTTCCTTGGCGTCTATCTTCTTGATCAGGGTTGCATAGTCAGGGTTGTCTTCTTTGAGCTGGCCTGTGCGATGCAGCAAGCTCCAAAACAACACACCGCCAGCGATAATGACGATCCAGAGAAATACTTGTCGGACTGCCGTATTCAACGTCGCGCCTGCCTTTCCGTTTCAAGGTGTTGGTGATTCTGCTCGGAAGCTGACCAAAAGGTCTTTTCCAATTGCGGCGTGTATGGGGTAGACACGCCCAACTTGAGCCTTCACTTTACACGAAGGACTTTTCTCGAGAAAAGCCATCGCGTCGTTCTCCTTACGGAGCAGCAGCTGCTCACCTTGCAATATAAGCCAACCTTCACACTTCGGTGAACACCAGCGCGTCGGCCACGCGCCGTACATAGCGTCCTCCAGTCAAGTCAACGCGTTTTCCAACGGCATTGTTGGGCAGCAGCTTCTGCTCGATGGCTGCCACGTGCCGAGCACCTACGGCCGGATATTTTTCCCGTTGCGCAACAGCATGCAAGACCCGGCGGCGAAGCGACGGCGGCAGAGCAAGCAGTTCAGATACAGGCAGCGCCAAGCGTCTGCCTGCCCGGCGGGCATGGCGTTCCAGCCAAGCGTGGGCCACAGCTGCCAGATACTGCTGGTCTTCGCGTGCATGTTCTGCCAACCGTGCTAGAGCGTTGCCTACCTGCGGGTTGAGCCGCTCAAGTTCCGGCAGAACCAGATGGCGCAACCGGTTGCGTGCGCGTGAAAGGTCGCGGTTGGTTGCATCTTCCCGGAATTGCACACTGTGGTAACGCGCATAAGCCTCAATCTGCCGGCGGGAGGTAGACAGGAAAGGCCGGACCACCTGCACCTGCGATCCGGGAGCAATTGCGCGCACCGGCGCAATGGCTGCTAGACCGGCAAGACTGGTTCCGCGAATCAGGCGGAACAGCACTGTCTCTGCTTGGTCGCTCTGGGTATGTGCTGTAGCCACAAAGGCAGCTCCTAGGCGTTCTGCCGTCCGTTGCAAAAAAGCATATCGCACGCGCCGAGCCACGGCTTCCACATTGCCGCCACGGGTTGCCACAAGCTGGCGAATGTCGGTGCGCTCTACCGTCCATTCTAACCCCATTTGGCGGGCGGTTTCCGCAACCAACTCCGCATCGGCAGAAGCATCTTCGCGGAGCCCATGATGGAGGTGCGCAACGTGCAGGTACTTTGTGGCATTAGCTCCGCACCACGTCCACAGGGCATGCAGCAAGCTCATTGAATCAAGCCCACCGGACACGGCTACCACAACCCCGGCCGCCGGAAAGCCGGCAATTTGTCGCAGCCAAGGCACATTCAAGACGGCTTCAGCTTTGAATTGCATCCCCCAAGCAAGGCAGCAGTACCTACTCGTCCTCAAGCGGTGGGTAATCAAAGGGGTGATTTGCCAGAACTGCCCGCATGTTGATCTGGCCGAGCAGTGTCTCTAGAAAGGTTGCCAGTAGGTGGATAGTTTTCAACAGTTCCTCAAGATTGCGTGCTGACTGAACGGCATCTAAAAAACGGTCGTATTCGTCCCAGTCTTTGTACATCAAGAAGCGCAAGGAGGTGTCCCGGAAAAGCGTAATCCGCTCAATAAGCGGCGCGACGGCTGTTTTTTCTGGGCGCGACTCAAAACGGCGTAGATGGCAGAGCAAACGCCAGATGTCCTCACGCAGATGCAGGGATTGTTCGAGTTTGGTTCGGAACGCCTCAAAAGCCGTTGCCCCGTCAAAGCTTGGATCAAAAACCACAGCGAGTGCTACCAGCGACTGCTGGAAGCAATCGCGGAGCAAACCGTGCGCATTCTCTACGCGCGCGTATATTGCAGGGGCTTGATTGAGTTCGGCAAAACCAACCAACTCCCGTCCGTAAATTTTCTGTAGTTCCATCTCCAGCGCATACACCGTTGCATCAAAGGCATCGCTAACATCAGGCAGGAGATTAGGAAGGCGCATGGGACGGGTTTCGATAAACTCAATCAACGCCTCCGTTTCGGCACGCACCAAGAGAAAGATCGGAAGCGTACTTTTGAGCGGGCGATCCTGGCGCAGATCGTCCTGAATGAAATCTAGGTAGCTCAGGAGGTGGTAAAAACTGCTGAAGATGTGCCACAAGTCTTGGCGCAGGGCTAGGTCTGGCACCTCGGACAGCAGCTTTCGCAACGCCTCCGAACGAATCCTAGGCCTTAGCACCTGTAGCTCTGCCTGGGCAGCCAGACGTAAGCCACTCTGCTCGATGGACTGATTCAGCAACCTTCCCACAGCAGTGAAAGTGTGGTACCCCACCGGCTTGGTGCGCCCCAGATCATCCACAATGGTACGCACATCAAAAAGCGCCTCTGTCAACCGGTAAAGTGCTATGGTCAGCGTGGGGACCCTTCTGGCCGGCCTCACTGCTTGGGTGGGCTCACCTTTGGCGGGTACGGCTTGCACTGTTCCAAGCAGCTCTGTGGAGAGATAGCTCATCCGTAGCAGTGACTGGCGTACAATCCGCAGCTCTTCGATAAAGTCTCGCTGGGCAAGTGCAGCGCGTCCCTGCTCTGAAAGCGGATGGAGCTCGACTCTGAAAAAGCACGCCATGCTTTGCAGCAGCATGTCGAGTTCAAAGAGCCAGCGCTGTGCAGTGCCTCCAGCCAGCGAGATTTCGCAAGCAGAGGAAACCAGCTCTACCGCCGCTGTTGTCACCGGCTGGGTATCGTTCATGACGACCACGCTCCTGTGCAGGAAAAATGAGCAACAGGAAGCCAACAAACCGAAACTGACCAACCGAATAGGCTGGAAAGATAATGCAAACCAACCGGGTTGTATAGCTGCTACGCTTTGTTTACTGCCCCTGAAGCTCGGTAGCCAGCGGCATCACGGAGCTTCACCCGATGGCGAGACGAGCATCGCCGTTAGCTGGCGCTTTAGCTCCAGCTTGGCGCGAAAGAGGCGAGATTTGACCGTTCCCACAGCGACGCCCAGAACACTGGCAATTTCCTCACAACTGAGTCCATCGTACTCCTTCATCACGAGCGTGTCACGAAACTCAGGCGTAAGCCGGCCCAGCGCTTCGCGCACGAGCCGCACCCGCTCTTTGGCTTCCACCAGGGCATCTGGCAGAACTGTGGACTGTGGTTCCCGGCCCGGTGGCATGGTCTCGGTTGGCTCTGGTGAGACCATAACCCGGTGCTCACTCCGGCGTGCTTCGCTTACCAGGCGGTTGAAGGCAATTCGATACAAGTACGTCTTGACCGAAGCCTCACCTCGCCAACTCTGGGCATGCTCAACAAGGGCCACAAATACATCTTGGCACATTTCTTCAGCTCGTGCCGGAGAAGACAAGCGCCGCGCAAAGAAACGGTAAATTGCTAGCCGATAGCGTCGGTAGAGCTCGGCAAATGCTTGTTCATCGCCCTGCTGAAACGCACGCAGGAGCTCTTCATCAGTAGCCATGGTCAAACATCACGCGACGCAATTAGCCCTCTTTTCACCTCCCGACCGTCGTTGCCGTGCGCAACTAGGGCCAGATGCCTGCCACATCTTATTGGCGATGCGTTTGACTTCTGCGCCTCGGACGACATCGGCACACATGCATGGCAGACCAATAGGGATTGTCCCCTGACTACTTCCTGGCTGCGCAGAAGCGATGGCTGGGGTTTCATTTGCCTTCTGTTACGCCCTTGCAACCAACCCCAGCAACCCGGTCGGCTATACTTTCCGGACCGGCCTGGTTTCAGGCAACGCCGTCATTTTTTGAAGAGCTTATCGAACAAGCCTTTGTTGCCCTTACTGGACTTGATAGACTCCAGTCCCTTGCGCGCCGCTTTGGAGTCAGGATCAAGGCGCAGGGCTTCGTTGAACATCTTTTCTGCCTGAATGTTCATGTTGGCGCGGGCATAAAGCTGCCCCAAGGCAATGAGAGGAGCCGTGTTGAACTGGTCCAACTCAGCCGCTTTTTTGAGAGCGGCTTCGGCCTCCCGTTGCATTTTAGGATGGGCAGCCAGGGTCGTTCCCAGCAGCAGATGATAGCGTGCTACGCTTGGGTTGAGGTTCACTGCTTCTCGAAGCAGGGTAATGGCGCCGGCGAAATCCCGGTTCGCAATCTTGGCACGGGCTTCCTGAAAGGCCTTCTCTGCTCGGCTTTCGCGCTCGGCAGTAGTTTCAACAGACGGAGCAGACGCAGGTGAAGCGCTTCCCCGGGGTGTTGGTGTCACGGCAGAAAGTGGCATTGGGGTCAGCACCGAAGCTTTGTCGGTAGCATTTCGGATTGCTTCGTACGCTTCGGTAATGCGAGCAAAAATTGTTTCCACTTGGCGGCGTGTTTCTAGCGTGGCACTAAGGTGTCGGTCAGGGTGAAAGTCCTTAGCCAACCGATAGTAGGCATCCCGAACTTCATCCCGGGTGGCATGGGGCGAGACACCAAGAATCTCATACGGATCATTTGTCGCCTCAAGCCGGGCCTGCATAGCCAACAACGTGTTGACGGCTTTGAGAGAGCCGGTTCGCTTAGCAGCAGCGTCCGCTGCCCGCGGAGGAACAACCGGCGGTGCACTGACAGCTTGCTCGACAAGCTCGGCGGGAATCTCCATTTGTCCGGTTTCGCGGTTCACAACAGGTGCTGGGTGGCGCTCAAGAACCCCGGCTGAGATCAAGCCGTACAAAGCCTGAAGAACAGCATTTGGGGGAGCATTGACCAGCATCATGGCCTGCAACACGTTCATGGGGATGTTGATGCCGTTTACAAGCTGCCGTTCGATGGGCTTGAGGGAGAGCGACTGGGTGCGCAGCAAAGGATTGTTTGATGGGCCAATTAGGCGGTTCAAATCACCCATCCCGCGCTGAATAACACTAAAATCCCGAATACGGCGAACACCTTCCAAAATGATGTTCGCCGTTGAGAGTTCTAGCCGGAGGTCTTCCGGCACAGGCTTTTCTTGAACGGTGAAGGTGTATTGTCCGCTGGTCCACTCGAACATCGAGTAGATGATTTCCAAGATTTGAAAGGTAACAGCATTTGCCAAGTCGCGCTCAGACACGATCCCCTGCTCTACCAACACTTGGCCAAACCTTTTCCCACCGGCCATTGCTTTTGAAGCCCGTTGAAAATCCTCATGCGACAGCATGCCGTAGCGCATCATGCTCTCGCCAATGCGGTCAGAGGGATCGTCGCTTCGGGCAAATACAATGGCACCGAGCTCAAAGTAAATGGACTTGGTACACGCTTGGTGGGTTACTTTTAGTTCGCCACTGAGCCGGCGGGTGTAAATTCGCCGGATGACATCTGGTAGGGCATCCTGGACCAGATCACCCTGTAACAATGGACTTGTCACAGCACCCTCCTCCGTATCCCGGTATCAAGGGGCATTTGCCTCAGCCACCTTCGTTTTCTGCAGCTTCGCTATCCTTCCCCTTGATAACAGGGTCAGACGGCCGCGCTCGCTCCCCTTGACGGTCAGCACCGCGCAACACACCACTGTCGTCTATGAAGAACGAGCGCCGCCCAGTTTCCCGGTACCGCTCTGGGACGGCGTGAATTTGAAACGTCGGGGGAACGGCCTGATTGTTGACTACCACTTCGATACGGTAGCCCCGGTACCGCCCGTTGGCAAGTCCGGTTATTTCCCCAGCTCGCTGGAGTTCAGATAACGTACCAAAGCGATTCTGCCCTACTCCGAGAGCATAGCGGGCTTGCGCCGCCTGTAACTGCTCAAGGAGAGGCAACACGGCAGCTTCGTTTGCCGCAATGCGAACTTCAAACAGCCTATCAAGGTCAAAAAGTTCGTCAGTTAACCCACCAAAGTCTGCCACGTACAAGGCAACAATGCGCCAGGCCTTGAGCTTTCGGTCACGAGTCAGGACGACGTTGATGACAACCGGCCGAGCTTCTTCGCTGTTGAGAGAGGCACGAATCTCAACGACCGAGAGGTTTTCTTCCGTGATGTCCCGAAAAGCGATGCTGCCCACAATACGAGTGCCGGAGCGCAACAACAACTCGCGGGTACCTGTTTCGGTCAGGACCGACTCGACGCGAACCCCCTGCCCGGCCAGCCGGCTCAGGGGGTGACCACCCAATAAGGCTTGCCGAATGTCATTGTAGGCAGCGTTGTCATTGGTTGCCAAGCTGGAGAGCGTAGCTTGGGCGCGTTCTGTAAAAAAAGCACGGATAGCTGGATCGTCTCCCCGAAAGAAAGCCTCCACACATGCGACAACCACATCTACCGGCCGCAGTTCACGGGGACGCTGGTTGGTTGCTGCGGCAACAACTTCTCCGAGTATCCTAGATGGCATCCGGCATCCAAAGGACCCACAAGGTGACATCTCCCCTAAGCCGGATCTCACTAGCCAGCCTGTGATCAACACGCCTAAAATCCAGACAAAACGGTAAAAATACCAACTAAAGGTTTGAAGCAGCAAAGGATAATCATTACGCATGGTTATCATCTTCGTGGATTGTTTCAGTGGTTTCAAGTGCTACCTGGGTAAGTTCATTTGACAGTGCCGTGCGATGCATTCACTTTGTTAGGGCCTACTATACGCTAACCTAAATAGGTGAAAGCTTTGGGAAACTACTCACCGAAAAGGACTTTTTGCCGAGCGTACACACCCAAAAAGCTAAACGTAATGAGCCTCTTATTGAGGCAAAACACCACCTTTTAGGTTGCCCATTGCATATCGTGCCATGTACGACCGAGTGATTCGCTTACGCGGGCGTGAGACTTACGAATTGGCAGCCCGCACCCGTCTTGGTTATGAACTCGACCCAAGCCGCAACTTTGGTATCAAGCTCGTCGTGCGGGCGTATGTTGTTGCCGAAGACTACAGCGTGGAAGAATTCATTGCTCTCGTCAAAAGTGAGTCGGAGCAACGGGCAGAAGCGCAACGCTTCCGAGCAACCTTTGCGTTAGACAGCCGTGATCTTGACCAACCACCTCCTGTAGCAACGCCGCCCACTTCCTCGACGCCGGAGAAAACACCTCCATAGGATCAAGAAACAAGTCCGACAGCACGCCGTCGGGTGCAGCAGCGTGCCGAGCTCAACTTTTGGAAATATCAGGAGCTTGTTATGGAAACACTGACAAATTCGCCAACCTCAGGTTGTCAGCAGGATGCTGGCTCTAGCTTAGCCTCAGTGTGTCGTTTTACACCGTGTACAGAGCCCTTCCGCTGGGCAGGTATTCCGCTGACAGCCTATCAGGCTACACCAGCAACCGAAGGGGACTTTGCCGGCATTACCCGACAGACCCTCTTTGGGCACGCAGGCGAAAGCATTAGCTTTGAAGTTCGCTATTTTGAGATTGCCCCTGGGGGGTGGTCTGCCCTCGAATGCCACGAGCACGCCCACGCCGTCATTGGATTGCGTGGGGTAGGGAAAGTATTGATGGGTGACACCGTTCAAACAATCGGGTTTCTCGACTTAGCCTACATTGGGGCAAACTGCATCCACCGTCTAGTCAATGACGGGACAACACCCTTTGGCTTTCTGTGCATTGTGGACGCAAAGCGTGATCGCCCCCGTCGCCTCCGCCCAGCAGATGTGCCTGAACTTCTGGCTAATCCTGCCCTCGCTGACCTCATTCAGCGTCCGCTAACCTCTTTAGCCTCATCCTTTCAGACAACGCCTTCCGTGGCAGCGCAATAAGCAGGCTGTTTCGGAAAAGATAGCCAAAGGAGCCTGGCTTGACACTCTTTTTTGACCAATGCTACCTTTGATCTGGTATTTTTTCTAAGAAAAACAATGGTTTATGGGCAGACGGCGGGCAGTTCAAGGACTTGACGAACGTAGTCACGAGCTACTCCTGACACTCGTACGTCTTCATATTGCCACAGGAGAGCCCATTGGTTCGCGGACGCTTTCCAAGCAAATCGGCCATGCGCTAAGCCCGGCTTCGATCCGCAATATCATGGCGGATTTGGAGGAACAAGGCTATGTCACCCAACCCCATACTTCAGCCGGGCGCGTTCCAACCGACCGAGGCTACCGCTACTACGTAGATACCCTCGTAGCCAACTTCGAGGCACGGCCGTCACGCACGGACGAAGAAATCATTTGGCGCAGCTTGTTTTCAGACCCTACAGTAACGGGGGAAGATGTTTTGGCGCGCGCTTCCCACGTGCTCTCCAACTTGTCTTCGCACGTGGGCATTGTTCTTTCACCGCCACTTTCCCGCGATATTTTGCAACATATCGAGTTTATCCGCCTCGAAGCCCGGCGCGTTTTGGTGGTAACGGTCTCCCGTACGGGTTTGGTACGCAACTTTGTTGTCCACCTCGACGAAGACCTTTCACCGAGTGAGCTCGAGCGTACTGCCAATTACATTAGCGAAAACTTTGCTGGACGGAGCCTGGCCGACATTCGCGTTGAGCTGCTCAAGCGAATGTCCGAAGAAAAGCATCTCTACGACCGGCTACTGAAAAACGCCCTGATGCTATGCAACCGGGACTTAGGTAACGGCGCTTCTGAAAGAGAAGTGTATGTTGATGGAACGGTCAATATGCTTGACGCCCCAGAGTTTGCCGATGCCTCCCGGATGCGCGCGCTTTTCCGCATGTTTGAGGAAAAAGGGCGTTTGGTCAAAATCATCAATGCCTGCCTGGCGCAAGCCGAAACCACTCATGGTATTGTGGTGCAGATTGGTATGGAGCATCACGTACCCGGTCTGCGCGACTGTGCCATCGTCACGGCACCGTTCCACTACCGTCACGACTCGGTTGGAAGCTTCACCGTTGTCGGCCCGATGCGCATGAAGTACGGGCGTGTTATGCGGCTGGTGGGCTACATGGCGAAAATGTTCGACCACTTACTGGAGAATAGCTCGGTGCCGTTTTCGCCGGGGCGTGTCGGACAACCCTTTTTTGGCCATTTTGGAGGTCATATCCAACTCGTCAACCTCTCAAGTAGCGGCCCGCTAGTTGGTGGGTGAAAGCAATGCCCGAACACTCCCGGCCACTGGGACTTATTCCGGGAAGTGAGACTCTGTAAGAAAACCCCGTACTGACCTGCTGGCGGCGGTTTCTTCATGCGCGTAGTGCTTTGAGGAGGACAAGCTAGTGAACACTCCTGCTGGTAATGTCATGCCGAAGCTAGATGTAGCCCCCCAAAAACGCCGTACCATTGAAATTGAGTTCCCCGAAGAGCTTGTCTCGGCCGAGCCCGCGCCCCCAAAGAAGAAGGGATCGGAAGCGCCCCTCTCTGCAGCACCTTCCGACTTGCCGTCAGCGCAGGGACAATCGAGCGAGCCTCCAGCTTCGGCAAACGAGGTTCTGGAGCTAGATGAGAGCCAAGTAGAAACCAGGGCCATGCCACAAGTGAGCTCACCTACTTGTCCAACGCCGGAGGGTCAGGTAGGCGAAGCTACCTTGCCAGCAACAGAAGCTGCTTCGGCAACACCTCCCCGGAGCTCCGGTCGCAGCTTCTCAGAAGACGAAACCATCAAACTTCTGATGGATTTGGCCAGCCTGCAAGAGGACCTCGAGCGCGCCCGTGAGCAGACCAACTCTGCCCGCCGCCACGTTGAGATCGTCCAAGAGCAGCTCTCGAAAACCCTTGTTGAGAAAAACGCGCTCCAAGGCCAGCTCCAAAAGTTGATGGCAGAGTTTGACAACTATCGCCGACGCGCTGAACGTGAAAAGGCCGAAGCGATGGAGCGTGGCAAGCAGACCGTGTTGCTAGCCACGTTGGAAGTTTTGGACAACATTGAGCGTGCTCTGGCAACGGGACGGGCAGAAGGAGGCACGCTAGCTGACTTCCTAGCTGGTGTTGAACTCATTCAGCGACAGGTGCTAGATAGTCTATCCAGCTTCGGCGTCGAGCCGATTCCGGCGGTTGGTGAGGCTTTTGACCCCGCAGTTCATGAGGCAATTGCCACCGAGCCCACCGACAAGCATGAACCCAACACCATTCTGGCTGAACTCAAGCGCGGCTATAAGCTTGGCGACCGGTTACTGCGCCCGGCGATGGTTTGTGTGGCTGTCCGCCCGGCAACATGAGCGTTTAGCAGCACAAATTGTTAGGCAGACCTCGCAGGACACTCTTTGAACATTCCTTACCTTCACGCATGTCCTCCGGGGCATGCCTTGAACTAACAGTATGGGCAAAGTCATCGGTATAGACCTAGGCACAACTAACTCCTGCGTTGCCGTCATGGAAGGCGGCACTCCGCAAATCATCCCCAACAAGGAAGGGGGACGCACCACGCCCTCGGTTGTCGGCTTTACTGAAAAAGGCGAACGGCTCGTGGGGCAAATTGCACGACGGCAGGCGATTACCAACGCATCCAATACGATTTATGCGGTCAAGCGGCTCATTGGCCGCAAGTTCAACTCGCCGGAAGTGCAGCGCGCACGTGAAATCTGCCCTTACGAGATTTGCGAATCCTCAAACGGCGACGCTTGGGTACGCGCGCAAGGACGGGCGTACAGCCCACCCGAAATCTCAGCTATCATCTTGCAGCGGCTAAAGGCCTCGGCGGAAGACTTTCTCGGTGAGCCAGTCGAAGAAGCCATCATTACCGTTCCGGCTTACTTTGATGACTTTCAACGCCAAGCGACGAAAGACGCCGGGAAGATCGCCGGTCTCAATGTTCAGCGGATTATCAACGAGCCTACAGCGGCAGCGCTGGCCTACGGCGTCGGACAACACAAATCCGAGAAGATTGCCGTCTATGACCTAGGCGGGGGCACGTTTGATGTGTCCATTCTTGAGATGAACGACGGCGTCTTTGAAGTACTCTCCACCTGCGGCGACTCCTTCCTAGGGGGAGAAGACTTTGACCAACGCATCATTGACTGGCTCATCCAAGAATTTCTTCGGGAAACCGGCATTGACCTCCGCACGGATCGCCTGGCGCTCCAACGCTTGAAGGAAGCTGCCGAACGCGCCAAATGTGAACTCTCTTCCACCCTCGAAGCGAATATCAACCTTCCATTTATTGCGGCTGACCCGACTACCGGCCCGAAACATCTCAACATCACGCTCACCCGCGCCAAGTTTGAGGAACTGGTCAAAGACTTGGTCGAACGCACAGTAGAGCCCTGCCAAAAAGCACTCTGGGACGCCCGTTTAAAGCCCGAAGACATTGACCAAGTCCTTCTTGTTGGAGGGCAGACCCGCGCACCTATCATTCACGAATGCGTCCGGAAAATCTTCGGACGCGAACCCAATGCAAGCATCAACCCGGATGAAGTCGTGGCGATTGGCGCAGCAATCCAAGGCGGGGTCTTTACCGGGCAGGTCAAAGACATTGTTCTGCTTGATGTCATCCCGCTTTCACTGGGGATTGAAGTTCGAGGCGGACTTTTCCAGAAGATTGTCGAGCGCAACTCGACGATCCCGGTGCGCAAGTCGCTGACCTTTACCACAGTGGTGGACAATCAGTCCACGGTGGAAATCCACGTGCTCCAGGGAGAACGTGAAATTGCCAAAGGCAACCGTTCACTGGGGCGGTTCGAGCTGATCGGGATTCCCCCAGCTCCGCGGGGTGTGCCGCAAATCGAAGTCTCCTTCGAGATTGACGCAGATGGAATTGTGCAGGTCTCAGCGCGCGACAAAGCCACCGGTCTCGAACAAAACATGCGGGTCACCCCTTCCTCAGGGCTCTCACCCGGCGAGATTGCCAACCTCATTGCCGAAGCCCAGCGCAATGCCGAAAAAGACCGCCAGTTGAAAGAACTTATCTTGCTGCAAAGCCGCCTGGACGGGCTGCTGCAAAATACTCAGCGCTCCTTTGGCGAATTTGGCTGGATGTTGTCGGACGAAGAGCAAAACTACGTGCGTGAAACGCTCAATGGCGCCAAAGAGGTGCTCAACGTCCAAGACATAGAGGTGGTCAAACAGTGGCTGGAAGCGCTTGAACAGGCAGCCCAGATCATTACCAATGCCATGTTCAACATGCCGGCGGGCGATACGCCCCCACCGGAAACCGGTGGCGTGAAGATGTTGACGGAATGACGCCTGGCAGAAATGGTACGGCATGGCGTCTGATGAGCCCACCCAGCCCAACTCAGTGGATGTGGGCTGAGGTCAACCTCGCTCGGTTCGGAAGGATCAAGGCATGGCAACCAAACGGGATTACTACGAAGTGCTGGGCGTTGCCCGCAATGCAACGGAAACAGACATCAAAAAGGCCTATCGCCGTCTGGCAATGAAGTATCACCCGGATAAAAATCCCGGGGATGCTGCTGCTGAGGAAAAGTTCAAGGAAGCGGCAGAAGCCTATGCCGTCCTTTCAGACCCTGAACAACGGGCGCGTTATGACCGCTATGGGCACGCCGGCGTTGGTGCGACACCTGGTGGCTTTGGCCCCGGGTTTGCCGGTTTCCAGAACTTAGAAGATATTCTGAGCGACCTGTTCGGCTTTGGTTTTGGCGGTCCTACGGGCGGACGGCGCAGCAGCCAGGTACAGCGTGGCGCAGACTTGCGCTACGACCTAGAGCTTACCCTTGAAGAGGCTGCCAAAGGCGTCACCACGCAAATCCGCATTCCACGGCTGGAAACGTGCAGCGACTGCCGTGGAAGCGGCGCAGCCCCCGGCACCGCACCCGAAACCTGCTCGACATGTGGCGGTGTAGGACAAGTACGCTACCAGCAGGGTTTCTTTAGCGTGACCCGCACCTGCCCCCAGTGCCGTGGGACAGGGCAAATCATCCGTATCCCATGTCGTACATGCCGTGGCGAGGGACGAGTACGGCGCGAAAAGCGTATCGAGGTCAAAGTACCCGCTGGTGTAGACGACGGGATGCGACTGCGCGTTAGTGGGGAAGGTGAAGCTGGCATCGGCGGCGGACCGCCCGGCGACCTGCAGGTAGTTATCCATGTTCGCGAGCATGAAATCTTTGAACGACAGGACAACAATCTCCTCTGCCAGGTCTCCATTGACTTTGTTGAAGCAGCCCTCGGGGCAGAAATCGAAGTCCCGCTGCTAGATGGCTACACAACCCTGAAGATTCCCGAAGGGACCCAGACTGGCACGACCTTCCGCTTGCAAGGTAAGGGCATACCGTCGCTGTCGGGTGAGGTCGGCGATTTGTTTGTCGTTGTCAAGGTCGTTACCCCAACAAACCTCACTCGGGAGCAGCGACGCCTTCTTGAAGAATTCGCAGCTGCTTCTCCCAAGCGTGAGACGCACCGGGCTGCCCGCAAGAGCGAAGACAAAGGCTTCTTCGACCGCGTCAAGGATGCCATCTTCGGGACGTAGGACCCGCCCAAGGCCAGCGTAGAGCAGTTGCCAAGCCGACACACAACCCACGCAGGGCACTCGGTGTTAGCTACCGTTCGGTAATGCTTTGGCGGAGAACACTCCGCAACTGCCCTAGATTGAAGGGCTTGGGCATGACCGTCACATTCGACTGTTCCCGCAGCCGGTTTAGCCGCGCTTCATCCTGAAGGGCAGTAATGAGGATGATAGGCAGGTCAGGCTGCTCTGCATGGAGCTGTCCGATGAGCTCTTCGCCGTCCATACGTGGCATGAACAAGTCCGTAACAACACACTGAATGGCTTCCCGGTGTTGGCTGTAAACCTCAAACGCCTCAACGCCGTCCTCAGCCGTCAAGACTTTGTACTCCAAACTCAGTACGGAAACGAGCAAGTCGCGGATGTACGCTTCATCGTCCACAATCAAAATGGTAGGCGGGAGTGTCATCGCAATGGCGGGGCAACTCAGGCAAATTTCGGCGCCCGTCAACCGTCGAACCTGGACGGCAAAGGCTACTTCCGGGTGCGCCTAGCGTTGCTGAGCAAAGTTGAGGTGAACAAAAGTACACAAAGCTGTATTTTTTGTTGCTTTGAATGAATACATACCTCGCCTTCACTTGTCCACCCATAAACGATCCGGCTAACATCAAGCCACCTGAAGAGAAAAAACGCATGCCCTGTGGAATTATCGCAGCTTGAAGTCTTCGTCACTGTCGTCGAGGAACGGCATTTTTCACGAGCCGCCGGCCGGCTAGGACGCACCCAGGCAGCCGTTAGCCAAACCATCAAAAAGCTTGAAAGCGAACTTGGTGCAGCGCTGCTTGACCGTAACTCAAAGGGCGTCATTCCGACCGAAGCTGGGCGGCTACTGTACGACTACGCCCGTCGCCTGCTCGACCTGCGCGACGAAACGACCCAAGCGCTGCGGCAACTTGATGCCCTCGCGGCCGGGCGGTTGGTCATTGGGGCTAATGAACAGACGGTGACCTACCTGCTGCCCTGGCTGGAGCGCTTTATCCGCAAGTATCCGGCCGTGCATGTCGAGGTCAAGCGCTGCCGGGCCAGTGATGTACCGGCAGAAATCCTGCGGCACAGCGTTGAGCTGGGAGTGATTAGCTTTGCACCGCCGGAAACTGGGCTGCGCAGCCTGACCATTGCCACCGACGCCGTAGCACTTGTTACGGCTCCAAACCATCCCTTGGCCGGACGTACCTCGGTCTCCATTCGGGAACTTGGGCAGGAAACATTTATCGCACACAACGTCATCTCGCGGTATCGGCTTCAGGTTGTCGAAGCCTTTGCCCGCCATCGGACACCACTGCGGATCACCGTCGAGCTCCCCTCTCTCGAGGCCATCAAGCGCATGGTTGAGGCCGGGATTGGCGTCAGCCTGCTTCCCCGCCTGTGTGTGGCTGCCGAAGTGGCTCGGGGACAGTTGGCTGCGGTTCCTGTTCGGGAAATGCGTCTGGCGCGCAAGTTGCGCGTTGTCTACCAGTACTCATCGCCTCTGTCGCGAGCCGCACAGGCGTTTCTGGCGCTGGTGCGCCCTTCTAAAAAGGACGCAGATGAAGAGACCTCCTAGCCACTGGAAGGAAAGGGCTCAATCGAAAGCCTGAGGTTGTCGTGGACAATACGCCCATCGCGCAAGGTAATCGTCCGGTCGGCAGCGCGTGCCAGCTCCTCATTGTGCGTGACCAAAACCAGGGTAGTTCCTGTGGACCGATTGAGTTCATACAGTAACTCAAAAATGCGCATGCCATTGGCGTAGTCCAGATTGCCGGTTGGCTCATCAGCCAGCAAGATCGGCGGCTCATTGGCAAAGGCGCGGGCAATGGCAACTCGCTGCTGTTCTCCGCCAGAAAGTTGCGCCGGGTAATGATGCCCCCGCGCGCTGAGGCCTACGGCAGAAAGCAAAGCTTTGGCACGCTTTTTGGCATCCCGTCGCCCGGCAATCTCCATAGGAATCTGGATGTTCTCTAAGGCCGTCGCGGTTGGGATCAGATGAAACGCCTGAAAGACAAACCCGATGGTCCGGCTGCGAAATGCAGCTAGGGCGTCTTCCCCAAGGCGTGTGATAGGGGTTCCGGCAAGGATGACCTCGCCAGTTGTTGGTGTATCCAGCCCGGCCATCAGGCCCAGCAAGGTGGATTTCCCACTCCCGGAAGGGCCGAGGATAGCCGTAAACTGTCCTGCCGGAATGAAGAGATCAAGCGTATGAAGAATCGTCAGGCGGCTCTGCCCGCTCAAAGCTTGCTTTGAAAGCTGCTTTAGCTCAATCATTCAGAACACTCCACCAAGCTATTAGCTTGGCATACATTCGGATTGCCTACCCACAAAAATATCAGCTTTTTGCCTTTGCTGCCCGGCCAGACAGCGAGTTTCAGGATTGTCACTCTACCGGCTATTTTTGCAGCCCTATGGTCAGGTTGGCGAAAACACACACCAGCAGCACCAAGATGCGCTAATATTGAAACGCTTCTTTGCAGCGAGCACCCATGAAGCTACAGAACACTCCCATGAAAGCGCGGTGTAGTTGGGCTGGCAGCCTAATAATTGTCTTCCCATTGTTGATGAGTGGCAGTTTGCTTACCGGCGGGTGCAACCGCACTGGGACAGAGCCCTCTGAAGCCTTGCCCGTCTTAGCACCAGCGCCGGCAGAGATCGCATCTAGTGCTCGGCCACGCATCGTTGTCCTTGGCGACAGCCTGACGGCTGGTTTTGGTCTGCCACGCGAAGCCAGCTACCCTGCCGTGCTTCAGAACAAGCTGGACGCTGCCGGACTGAACTATCATGTCATCAATGCCGGTATTTCCGGCGACACGTCAGCCGGCGGCGTCGAACGACTGGAGTGGTCTCTGGACGGTGATGTGCGCATCGTTATCGTGGCCCTTGGGGCAAATGACGGTTTGCGCGGGCTTCCTCTCAACCAAATGGAAGCCAACCTGCGCGCCATCATCGAACGTGTCAAAGCGCGGGGTGCACAGGTTATCCTTGCCGGACTCAAGGCTCCGGCCGAAGCTGGCCCTGACTACGGGGCGCAGTTTGAGGCTGTTTACCGTAAGCTGGCTCAGCAGTACCAGTTGCCGTTCATCCCGTCCCTGCTTGAGGGTGTTGCAGGACGGGAAGACCTCAACCTGGAAGATGGTCTCCACCCCAACGCGCGCGGTGCGGCCATCGTCGCCGACAACGTCTGGAAAGTTCTTGAACCGGTAGCCCGGCAGCAGCTTGCCCAACAACGTCCTCACTCAAATGTGCCTGCGGCGTCCAGGCCGTCCGGCGCACCATAATGCGGCTGATGCCAACCTACGATTGGCAGGACACGATTGTTGCGATTGCTACCCCGCCCGGCCACGGCGGCATCGGTATCGTACGTCTCAGTGGTGAACGCGCGCTCGACATCGGCACAACCCTTTTTCACGGGCGGCGGTCGCTGGACAAGCACCCCTTTCGCTTGCTGCGCGGTGTGTTTCTGGACGCTGCCTTGGACGAAATCGTAGATGACGGGCTAGCCGTCTATTTCCCAGCTCCGCGATCGTTTACCGGCGAGGATGTCGTCGAGCTGCATGCCCACGGCGCGCCGGTTGTCCTGCATCGCCTCGTCGCCTGCGCTCTGCGGGAGGGTGCGCGGGCGGCCCGGCCCGGTGAGTTCACTCTGCGCGCCGTACGCCACGGCCGCCTCGATCTTGCTCAGGCCGAAGGACTGCGCGACCTCATTCACGCCCAGACAACCTACCAGGCACGGCTGGCTGCCCAGCAGATGCGCGGTGCGCTATCCACCCGGCTGCAACCACTGAAGGAACAGCTTCTGACGACGATTGTCCACCTCGAATCGGCTGTGGAGTTTGTCGAAGAACAGCTTGATACGCATTCGCGCGCGACGCTGATAGAAGACCTGTCGCAGCTCGAAACCCAGGTGCGTCAACTGGTGGCAACCTACCGTGCCGGACGGCTCATCCGCGAAGGGTTGTCACTGGCCATCGTCGGCCGCCCCAACGTCGGTAAATCCAGCCTTTTCAATGCTTTGCTCGATACCGACCGGGCCATTGTAACCGACATCGCCGGCACAACCCGCGATACCTTGCAGGAAGTTGCCTCGATTGGCGAGCTCCCCGTCCGATTGATAGACACTGCCGGCATCCGCGACACCTCGGATATTGTCGAACGGATGGGCGTTGAGCGGAGTTACCAGGCGCTGGCCGATGCCGACATCGTACTGTTCGTCGTGGACGCAGCAGCCGGCCCGCACCCCGACGAAACCCAGGTCATCGGGCACCTGCGCCAGCGCCAGGCCATTTGCGTTGTCAACAAGCTCGACCTGATGCCGTCAGTAGCGCCGTTTGTGTCGTTCCTGCATGAACACGATCTCACCTGCCCGGTTGTTGGCGTTTCGGCGCATACGCGGGCAGGTCTGGCTGAACTCAAGGCCACTATCCAGCAAGTCGCCGTCGGTAGCAGCTTCGACACCAGCCAGGATTGGCTAGTGACAGACGCCCGTCACGCCGCTGCCCTGACCGAAGCAGCCGAAGCGCTCCGTTATGCGCGCGCGTTGCTTGCCGAGGGTCACTCAGAGGAAGTCCCGCTGACGGAACTTCACCGTGCTCTGCGCGCCTTGGGTGAGATTACCGGCGAAACAAGCGTCGAAGATATGTTTGACCGCATCTTTGCGACTTTCTGCATTGGCAAGTAGTTGCGGCTGAGGCTTAGGGCTTCCCAAAGCTCCTCATTTCTTGTTGACGCTGCGCGGCAGCCTGCTCTAACCATAAAGTTATGGAATCCACGGCTTCACTGGACAAAACCGCCCACGCCGGCTTTGACCCAGCACGCTCCGCACCGGCTTCGCCGGTTATCTGCATCGAACCTACCCGTGGCTGGGTTGCCGTCAAGCTAAAGGAACTGTGGGACTACCGCGAACTGCTGTACTTTCTCGTCTGGCGGGATGTCAAAGTGCGCTACAAGCAAACCGTGCTGGGGGCGGCCTGGGCCCTTTTGCAGCCGTTGTTCACGATGCTCGTGTTCAGCATCTTTTTCGGACGGCTAGCCGGCATCCCTTCCGACGGTGTTCCCTACCCGCTTTTTGCCCTGGCGGCGCTGATTCCGTGGACGTTTTTCGCTAACGCGCTGGGGCAGTCCTCCAATAGTCTGGTCAACAGCGCCCACCTTATTGCCAAAGTCTACTTTCCGCGGCTGGTCATTCCGCTAGCCAGCGTACTGGGCGGTCTTGTGGATTTGGCCGTGGCCTGTTCCCTGTTTGTTCCGATGCTGCTCTACTACGGCATAACACCGGGCTGGGGCATCCTTTGGCTTCCGGGATTTGTCCTGCTGGCGATGGTGACGGCCCTTGGCGTCGGGCTGTGGGCTTCAGCGCTCAATGTTGAATACCGCGACGTACGGCACGTCATCCCCTTCGCCACCCAGATTTGGATGTTCATGACGCCGGTTGCCTATCCCGGCAGCCTCGTGCCGGAACGCTGGCGGCTGCTCTACAACCTCAACCCTATGAGCGGTGTGGTGGATGGCTTCCGGTGGGCGCTGCTGGGTGCCGGCGCGCCGCCGGGCCTGCCGCTGCTGGCTTCAGTCTTTGCTTCACTGACCCTGCTGGTGACGGGGGCGTTCTACTTCCGCCGCATGGAGAAAACCTTTGCTGACCGGCTGTAGGAAAGCCCTGCCGATGAATGACCTTGCCATTCGCGTCCGAGGTTTGGGAAAGCAGTACCGCATTGGCGGCGGAAACCGCGGCCCGTACCGCTCGCTGCGCGAAGCCATCAGTGATACCTTTCGGTTTCCTTTCCGCCGTCGGCCAAACCCTGATGAAGAAACATCCTTCTGGGCACTGAACAACGTGTCGTTTGACATCCGGCGCGGCGAAGCGGTCGGCGTCATCGGGCGCAACGGCGCCGGCAAAAGCACGCTGCTCAAAATCCTCTCCCGCATCACCGAACCCACCACCGGGCGCGTAGAACTCTATGGGCGGGTCGGCTCCCTGCTGGAAGTCGGCACGGGCTTTCACCCCGAACTCACCGGGCGCGAAAACATCTTTCTCAACGGAGCCATTCTGGGGATGCGCCGGTCGGAAATTGCCCGCAAGTTTGATGAAATCGTCGCCTTTGCCGAAATCGAGCGGTTTCTCGACACGCCCGTGCGCTTTTATTCCAGCGGGATGTACATGCGGCTGGCCTTTGCCGTCGCAGCCCATCTGGAGCCGGAAATCCTTATTGTGGATGAAGTTCTGGCCGTAGGCGATTCCGGCTTCCAGAAAAAGTGCCTCGGCAAGATGGAAAACATTGCCCAGCACGGGCGCACGGTACTGTTTGTCAGCCACAGCATGCAGGCCATACGGCGGCTCACCACAAGCTGCCTGGTGCTCTCCGGCGGCGAAGTCGTCTATGACGGACCCACAGCCGGCGCGATCCGGGAATACGAGCGGCTGCAACGCCTTGCGACGGAAACGGCCTCGACCTACGTTGCCAATCCGCCGCCGCGCCATAGCCACGTTGCCCAAGCCAGCGTCATCACCTCCGGCCCCTATGGGCAGCACGAATGGGGCCATCCGCTCACCTTCCGCTTTACCCTGCACTTCACCGAATCCAGTCAGCACTTTACCTTCAGCTTTCAGGTGATGGATGAGCAGGAACGCCCGGTTATCCATTGCTACTACATCCACCCGGTGACAAAAGCTGACTATGCTCTAGGGCCAGTGGAACGTGGGACGTACCAGGTTGAATGTCACCTGCCGCATCCACGGCTCTACATGGGGCGCTACACCGTCACGACCTGGCTGACCAACCGGCGCTCCAACCAGCTCATCGAGAAACTTTCCGGGATTCTTGCTTTTGAAGTCACCATGCATGAGCAGCCCCGCGAGGAATACGAGCGGCATCCCGGCGAAGCCGCTTATGTCGAAGACTGGGCGTGGTCGCCGGTTCAGCCGGTTGAGGTCGGTGTATGAGCAGTCTCCAGACCGATTCCCGGACCGTGACCAGCCCGGTCGTTCCGGGCGCGCCGGCGCACTTCGTGGATGCCCTTGAAGTCCCACGGCTGATTGAACGCTACCGGCAGGATTACGGTCTCGACGTGACCGACGACTTCCACGGGCTGTCACAGGTTGACATCTACGCCTGCGCGCGCACCGGTTATCGGTTTTACCACCCGTTCACCCTTGCCGGGCGCGAAGACCTCTATGCCCAACTGGCATTAATGCCGGGCTATTACACCGACCGCCCGGAGCATGCCATTGCCGAGCGATACCTGCGCCCTTCGGACCGGGTTCTCGAAATTGGCTGTGGCGCGGGCTTTTTTCTGCGGCGACTGGCGGCCCGCCGCATCGCGGCTGTCGGGTTGGACCTCAACCGGGCTGCCGTAGCGCAATGCCGGGCGGAAGGGCTGGACGCCCGCCTGGAAACCATTGAGACGCACGCAGCAGCGCACCCCCAGGTGTACGATGCCGTCTGCACGTTTCACGTTCTGGAACACGTCGTTGACGTGCATGCCTTTCTGACAGCAGCCATTGCCTGCCTGCGGCCGGGCGGCCGGCTCATCATTGCCGTGCCCAACAGTGCCCCAGGCGTATATGGGGCCGATCCCTACTTTGCCCTCAATGCTCCACCGCACCACATGGGGCTGTGGGAGCCAGCCTCCCTGCGCGCGCTGGCGCGCTACTTTCCCCTGAAGGTCAGGGCGATACAGGGCATTGGCCTTGAAGTGGCCGACTGGGAACGCTACCTGAACTTTTCCGTACAGCACCATCCGGTATTTCTGAGAAAGCACAACTGGCTTCTGTGGAAGCTGCACCACCGCTATGCCGGCAGCCCGGCCGGCCACTGGATTGAAAAGTGGATGCTGACCACCGGACCCTACCGTGAACTGCTGGTCATCTTCCGGCGCTGTGCGGCGGACTGACACGGGAACATCACCCCATGAAGACTGGGCGCGTCATCATCTGTACGTTCGACGCACCGGGCTTTACCGGCGGACCAAACCCGTGGCTGCGTCGCTGGTATGACTTTGTTACGGCGCACGGCTTCGAGGTTCTGACGCTGGCCTTTGTCCTTGAGCCGCACCGCCACCGCCTGCCTGAAGACTACCCGCTGCTGGCGGCTCTGGCAGACCGGGGGGCCCGTTTCGAGACCTTCCCCTACTGGGAAACCGTCGAGAAAAAAATCCGGTGGCTGCTGTCCCGCATCGAGGCGTTCCGGCCGGCGGTCTTCATCCCCAACTTCACTGTAGCCGGGCTGTATGCCACCGCCTGGACGCGGCCGGCAGGTCTTCCCACGGTGGGCATCATGCATTCAGACGATGCCCACTACCGGGCGCTGCTCGATGTCTTCGTGGCCGGGCAGCCGCGTTTCCGGGCAACGGATGTGGTGGCGGTGTCACGCCACATCACCCAAATTGCCCAAGCACAGGCAACGCCTGAAACGGCCGTCCACAGCATCCCCTACGGCGTGCCGCTCCCCGCCACCGTGTCGGGCTGGACACAGACGCGCTGTCGGCTGCGCCAGCGGCAGCGGCGCAGGTGCCGCTCCCCGCCACCGTGTCGGGCTGGACACAGGGGCCGCTCCGGCTGCTCTACGCCGGCCGCCTTGAAGAGGAACAGAAACGCATTTCCGATGTCACCCGCGCCCTGTGCCGTGCGGCGCAGCTTCCGAACGTCACGGCCACGATTGCCGGCGATGGACAGGCGCGGGCCTCCGTTGAAAGCATCATCAGCCGGGAAGGTCATGGACGGGTGCAGTATGTGGGGCTGGTGGACAACGCCCGTATCCAGGCGCTGATGGCCGAACACCACATGTTTGTCCTGCTTTCGGATTACGAAGGGCTGCCCATTGCCCTGATGGAAGCCATGGCGACCGGTCTCGTCCCGATCTGTACACCTATGGGTGGGCGGATCAATGAATTGGTCACGGATGGAATCACCGGCTGCATCGTAGCTGACCGAGGCGAAGGCTTCGTAGCTGCCGTCAGACAACTGGCCGCCCGGCCGGAGGACTGGGCGCGGTTTTCACGTCAGGCCCGGCAGCATATTGTTGCGTCCGGCTATGACTCGGAGACCTGCCTGCGCCAGTGGGTGGACCTGCTCACCCGCCGCAGCCGGGAAGCCACCTACCGGGGGCAACCCCTGCTGCACCACCGGAGGCGGCAGCTTGGACTGCCGGCGCCACATCCTGCTCTGGAAGAAGACCAGTGGCGTGAACCGCCGCCGCTGGTGTACTACAGCCGTGTGGCGCAGGCGAAATTCCGGGCCGTTGCCCGCCGGTGGCTTCCCGGCAGCCAGCCGGCAGCGCCCCGATAGGTTTTTTCGTCATGCTCGAACGCAAACACTACGTTCAACGCCCTGACTACACGCCGGCCGCGCCGCACGAAGCCTTCATGGTGCCGCTTCTGCGGCAGGAAGTCGAAGCGGCGCTGGAAGCCTATCTTCCGGCCGTTCGTGGTGGGCGCGTCCTCGATGTCGGCTGTGGACGGCAACCGTTTCGCCCGTGGCTGGAAGCGCGTGGGTTTCATTACGTCGGTCTCGATGTTGAGCAGAACCCTGAAGGGACGGTGGAAGTGATCTGTGAGATTGACCAACCCCTGCCGGAGGGCTTGCTGGCCGGTGAACCGTTCGACTTTATCCTGTGCCTCGAAGTGCTCGAACACGTGGCGGACTGGGAAGCGACCTTTGCCAACTTTGCGCGCCTGCTGCGCCCCGGCGCCCGCGCGCTCATCACCTGTCCCCATTTCTACATGCTGCACCTCGAACCCCATGACTTCTGGCGGCCGACGCCCTACGCCTTTCAATACTTTGCCGCCCGGCATGGGTTTACCGTCATGTTTCAGAAAACGGCCGGGGATGGGTGGGATATTCTCGGCACACTGCTGGCCAGCGGTTATCCCCAGCCTGTCGGGCGGTCACTTGTCAACCGGCTGGTCAACCGCGCCTACTGGTGGGTTCATCGCTCCCTGCTCTGGGGCTTGCGGTCACGGCAGTTGCAGTCACGGGTTCGCTGGCAGAGCCGGTTTACGTTTTACATGTCCAACATCGTCGTGCTCGAAAAATCATGAAATGGGCGTTCATCTCGACCATGGAGGGTTGCCCATGGGGTGGGAGTGAAGAACTCTGGAGCCGGGTGGCGCGGTGGCTGCTGGAAGGCAGGCACGAGGTTTATGCCAACGTCAAGTTTTGGCCTGATCCGGCCCGGCAGGTGACGGAACTTATAGCCGCAGGTGCACATGTGATGTTCCGGCGGCTTGACCGCCGGAAAAAGCTTCAGAGCCTTCTGCACCGGCTGGGCGGCGGCGGTTACGTGCCGCCGGTGCATCTGGCCAGCCGGCGCTAGCTGGAGCAGCTCCGTCCGCAGGCGGTGGTGATTTCACAGGGCGCCAATTTTGATGAATGGTCACTGTTTTTTTCGGAAGCCTGCCGCCGGCTGGACATCCCTTACGCCCTCATCACGCAGGCCAACAGTCTGCTGTGGATGCCCTCCGACGAACTGGTTGAACCTGTGACCCAGATGTTTGTGCAGGCCCGCCGGGCCTACTTTGTCTCGGAAGGCAACCGGCTTCTGCTCGAAAAGCAGATCGGACGGTTGCTGCCCAATGCCGAAGTCGTTTTCAATCCCTTCAATGTGCCCTTCGATGCCCGGCCGCCGTGGCCGGAAGAACACAGCCCACTGCGGCTGGGGTGCGTGGCCCGGATGGAACCCTCGGCCAAGGGGCAGGACGTACTGTTTGAAACGCTGGCGCTTCCCAAGTGGCGCACACGGGATGTCTGCGTCACGCTGGCCAGGACGGGGCCGTGGGAGAAGGGTTTGCGCCGCTATGCCAACTGGCTGGAGTTGACCTCCGTTTACTTTGCCGGCTTTGTTTCGGATATTGAAGCTTTCTGGCGCAGCCACCATGCTCTGGTGCTGCCGTCACGCCACGAAGGGCTGCCCCTCGCGCTGGTCGAAGCCCTGCTCTGCGGACGCCCGGCCATCGTGACCGACATCCCCGGCAATACGGAACTGCTCACCGATGGCATCACCGGCTTCATTGCCCGCGCCCCGGATGTGGTTTCCCTTGACGAGGCGCTGGAACGGGCCTACCGTTGCCGGGATGAGCTGCCCCGGATGGGCGCGCGTGCGGCCGAAGCCATCCGGCAACGCATCCCGCGCGACCCAGTGCGGGTGATGGCCGACAAGCTTCTGGAGGTGTTCTCATGACGCCCCCGCGTGTTTCCGTCGTGCTTTGCGTCTATAACCAGGCGGCTTACGTTGCGGAAGCCATCGCCAGCATTCTGGGACAGACGCTGACCGACCTCGAACTCATCATTGTGGATAACGGCTCGACGGACAGTTCACCGGAGGTCGTTCACAGCTTCACTGACCCGCGCATCCGCTATGTGCGCAACGAGCGCAACCTGGGGCATGCCGGCTCGCTGAACCGGGGCCGTGCGCTGGCGCGTGGGCGCTACCTGGCCATTATGGACAGCGACGACATCAGCCTGCCGGAACGCCTCGCGCGGCAGGCGGATTTTCTCGACGCCCATCCTGACGTGGCCATGTGCGGAAGCTGGGTGGAGACCTTCGGCGCCCGGATGGAATTGCGGCGCTTCCCGACTGAACCGGCGGTACTGGCTGCCTCCCTGCTGTTGTCCTGTCCGTTTTCGACGCCAACTGTCATGCTGCGGCGGGATGCAATGTTGCCGGAGGGATTTGATCCCCGATTTGGACCGGCCTTTGACTATGCCTACTGGGTGGCTGTAGCCAATCGCGCGCCAGTCGCCAACTTGCCGGAAGTGCTGCTGAAGTACCGCCTGCACGCCAGACAAATGACAGTGACACATCGGGCAGCGCAACTGGCCGGAACGCGCCTTGTCCTGCGTCGGCAACTGGAGACGCTGCTTGGGGAAGTAGACGAAGCAGAGTTAGATGCGCTCATGTATGTTTTTATGAATGAAGTCTCAGACAGGCCGCCGACGGCGCAGATTGGTAGGCTGTTTGCCCGCCTGCGCCGCGCCAACCGGCAACGGTGGCGCTATGATCCGGCGGTGCTCGATGCCCTGCTGGCCGAAAAGTGGGCGCATATCGTCACGGCGCATGAGCCGGCGGTGGGGGCGATGTGGGGGCAGGCTGTACGGTATCCGGCGCTGTGGTCATGGGCGTTGGGGCGGGATGCCATACGGCGGACGCTGCGCCCGTTCAAACCGTGGTTCTGGAAGCAACGCCCGGTATGAGGCCCGGCATGAGGGTTGTCCACATCAACGAATTCGATCAACTGGGTGGGGCCGCGACTGCCATGTGGCGGCTTCACACGGGGTTGCGGCGGCTGGGGGTGGCGTCTTCGATTCTGGCGGCGCGGATTCAGGGTGACGGGACAGACACTTATCCGCTGCCGCGCTGGCGCTGGCGGGACTACCAACTGGCGCGGCTGGGGCGGTGGCTGCGGTTTCCCGATGTGTTCATCACCAGCACGTTCGATCTGGCGCGGGAAAAGGTGTTTCAGGAAGCGGAGGTCGTGCACCTGCACAACCTGCACCATGGGTATTTCAACTATCTGGCGCTGCCGAAACTGTTGCGGGGCAAACGGGCTTTTCTCACGCTGCACGATATGTGGGCTATTACCGGACACTGTACCTACAGCACCGATTGCACCCGCTGGCAAACCGGCTGCGGCCGGTGCCCGTATCCAAAGGTCTATCCGGCCATGCGGTTTGACACCTCCAGGCTGGAATGGCACCTGAAACGGCGTGTTCTGACGCCGACGCTGGCCGGCGTGTTCGTGCTGAGCCGCTGGATGGAAACTGTCGTCAAAGCCAGTTTTCTCGGTAATCTGCCGGTGCACCGGATTCCATCTGGGCTGGATACGGAAGTCTATCGCCCGTATGACAAATCAGCCTGCCGCCAGTTGCTCGGCATACCCGAAGCGCAGTTCGTGCTTATGTTTGCTGCAATGAACGTTACGGATCCGCGCAAAGGAAGCGACCTGCTCATCGCTGCGCTGCGGGCGCTGCCACTTGCCTACCGGCAACGCCTGACGCTTCTGGTGCTTGGGGATACAGTTCCAGAAGGCTGCCGGGAACTTGAAAGCCGGATGCTTCTGGTCGGACGGATTACCCACGACCATCTCAAGGCCCGGGTATATTCCGCAGCCGATGTGTTTGTGAGTCCGGCGCGGGAAGAAGCCTTCGGACTGGTGTTGCAGGAAGCCATGGCCTGCGGTGTGCCCTGCATCAGCTTCGAGGTCGGCGGTATGCCAGACCTGGTGCGTCATGGTAAGACGGGTTTAACCGTTGAGCCGGAATGCGCCACTAAACTGGCCGCAGCCATAAGGCAGGTCATGGATGCGCCTGACCAGTGTCTTGCCCTGGGGCAGGCAGCGCGTGCGTTGGTTGTGGACGAGTATGACCTTCTCCAACAGGCCCGGCGCTGCCGAGCGGTTTACGAAGGCCAACCCAGCCTGCCTGCCGCCCAACCTTCAGACTGACCCAGACATGAGCATGAAGATCACGCTGGTGACGCGCGAATTCTTTCCCCTGACCGGTGGCTTGCAGGCGCTGGCCGCACAGCTTGGGCAGGAACTCCAAAAAAAGGGCTGCGACTTTGAAATCGTCACCCGTTTTACCAATGAGAGAAAAGCCCTCGAAAGGCACCTCACAGAGTCGGAAAAAGACCAGGTCACTGAAAGAAAGTCCATTAGAACCCACATCATCGGACACAGTTATTTCTCTTCCCTGCTTTTACGGTGTACCTACCCTTTGCTTTTTAGAGAAACTGCCTACCGCCTTCCAGTATTCATTTTCAGCCAAACCTACGAAGAGAAGATAGCCAGGATCATCACTGATACGGATGTTGTTCACTTCCTTGGACAGGGGCTGGAGCTTCTTGGTTTTGCAGCCCTTTCAGCCGCAAGGAAACTCGGAAAGCCGTTTATCGTCGAACCGTGTGTCCATCCTGGACAGTGGGGGGATCATTTTGTTGACCTGAGACTATACCGCCAAGCAGATGCCCTGATTGCACATACCCGCTTCGAGAAGCAATTTCTTGAAGGCCAGGGCATTGCGTCACAAAAGATACATGTTCTCCACGGATTTGAAGACAGAACTGACGGAGACGGTTTGAGATTCAGAAACAAACACAATATCACCGGGAAAATGGTACTTTTCCTTGGCCGCAGATCAAAGGACAAAGGCTATCCCGTCGCCGTCAAAGCCTTCTTGAATATTCTGAAAGACCACCCAGACGCCAGGCTGGTTGTCATCGGGCCGCCGGATGATCGTTCAGTCCGGATTCCCTCCCAGTATGGGGAGTGTGTCATTGAACTTGGGCTGGTTGAAGAAGGTGAAAAACATGATGCTCTGGCAGCATGTGATGTACTTTGTGTACCCTCAGCCGGAGAATCTTTCGGTATGGTCTATATGGAAGCCTGGCGTTACAAAAAACCGGTCATTGCAAGAAAAATTCCCGTTCTGGAAGAACTCAATGGACATCACCCGGGTGGCATTCTTGTCGAAAACCATCCCGAAGACGAAAAGGTCGCTGAAAATGTTTCCGGTGCACTGTCCATGTTGCTTAGGGACAGGCAACTCTGTCAAAAGTTGGGAGAAAGAGGATTCCACATTGCCTCCCGCTTCACATGGGAAAACGTGATTGAGCGATACATCAGGCTTTATCAGCATACCCTTGAAACTTCCAAAGACCAGTAACCCCGGAAGCAACTGCCAGTCAACCAAAATGCCGAGCAACAGACTTTGCCTCTGATTTCAGTTATTGTACCGCTTTACAATAAAGCCGACTACATTCGAGAGACCATTCGCAGTGTGCAGGCGCAGACCGTCACGGATTGGGAAATGCTCGTGGTGGACAACGGCTCAACCGACGGCGGTGCACAGGTAGCCCGCGCTTGCTCAGACGCGCGCGTACATGTGCTAACCTCCCCCCGCCAAGGACCCGGCGCAGCCCGCAACTACGGCATCCGGTTGGCGCAGGGCGAGTGGATTCAGTTTCTCGATGCCGATGACTGGCTGGCCCCCGACCAGCTCGAACAACAACTCACCGTCGCCGCCCAACACCCGGAAGCCATGATCGTGGCCGGCGGCTGGCAGGAAGTGCGCGAAACGGCGCCGGGCAACATCACCCCGCAACGCCCGGCCGGGCAGGACGAGGGACTGGCGGGGCTGCGGGATGCCGCTTTTGCCTTTCCGCCATGGGCCGTCCATGCCGCCATCGTCAGACGGGCCATCTTGACGGAAGCCTACCTGTGGCCGGAAGAACTCGACCGCTTCTCCAACGAGGATGCCGTGTTCTGGTTCCGGCTGGTGATGACCTACCCGACGGCCTTCAGCCCGGCCACGGGCGCTTTTTACCGCATGCAGACCCCGACGGCGCGCAATCAGTTGAATGACCCGGCCAAGCGTCTCCGCGAGTTCGATCTGGCGGCTGAGTACAACCAGCGGTGGCTGACCGAGCGCGGGAAACAACCCACGGCCGGACAGGCCGCCGCCTTGATGCGGGCCTATTCGAGCGTGTATGAAGCCGCTATCCGCGCCAACGACTTAGAAACGGCCCAGGCCGCCCTGGCCCGCGCCGAACAGTGGTTGGCCGCCTACTTTACCGTTGCGCCCCAACCGGACCTGCCCATGCGGTTGCGGCGCTGGCTGGGATTGCCCCGCTTCCTGCGTTACCGGCGGTTCTGGCCCGCATAAACAAAGCATGTCTGACGTTTCGCCGTCACCTTCCACCTTGAACCGTCCACGCTGGCAACCGGCGCTGCTGGGGCTGCTGCTCGTATGGGGGGTGGCCATCCTGCCGTCGGCGCTGCCGCGTCCATGGGGACTTCTCGACGAACAGGCTGCGTGGAGCATGGCTACGAGCCACGGCTGGATGGATATGCTCATTGGCCGGAATGATTGCCACCGCTACCGTCCTGTACACTGGTTTTACCATGCTGCGATTGTTTATGGACTAGGTCCTTCAAGAACGGTCCACCACTTGGTTCAGGCGATCGTGCTGGGGCTGTTTGGCGGCGGATACATGCTGCTCATGGCACAGCAGGCCCGGGTGCAGTCGTGGCTGGCGTGGAGCCTCCCGGCGCTCTTCTTTGTGCAGGCACCTCTGGCTGAAAATACCTACACGCTGGCCAAGCCTGACTGGATGACGGCGCTGGGCCTGCTGGGTACGCTGGCGTTTGGGCTGCTGGCGCTGACTCGGCCGGTACGGTGGCCGTGGTGGCTGCTGGCCGCCAGCGTGTGCGCGGGAGGCGCGGTGCTCGTCAAGGAAAGTGGACTCGTGGCCGTGGGCACGGTGGCGTTACTCGGGCTGGCCGGTTACGCCGTGCAGAGCTGGCGCGGGCGCGGGCTGCTCATCTGGCAGGCCGTGGCGGTGCTGCTGTTTGTCGGGACGTACTGGCTGCCCTCCAGGTATCTCATCCAGCCGACAACCTACCGCCTGACGCTGGCCGACCTGTCGCTGCGCAGCATGGCTTTCAACGGCTACATCTACCTTACCAAGTATCCTGAACTGTTCATGCTCGGCGGCGGCGCGCTGGCCGGTCTCTGGTTTGACCGGCAACGTCTCAGTAGGCGGCATCCGGTCGGACTCCTGGCCGGGGTGGCCTTTCTTTCCGGGCTGGCCGTCCTTGGGCTGCTCATTGTCTGGAAGTGGCCCTGCGGGTACTTTCTCATGCCGGTCGTTGCCTGCTGGCTGGCGGCCCTGCTGCTGACGGCCGATGCGCTGGCGTCGTTGCCCCGGCCGGGGCGGCAGGTGGTCATCGGGGTGGGGCTGCTGTGGCTGGCGCTCAATGTGGTGGGCTTTGCCCAGACGGCCCGGCTGCAACGGGCCTGCTGGCACGGCTGTGGTATGTTCATTGAAACCTATGTCCGCCAAGGCGCGCCTGGTTCCCGCCTGTTTTTTCCCGAACAGGTGTCCAAAGCTGAAGTTCCCACTGAGGCTGACAATCAGATCAAGCGGCGCGGCAACGAACAGCTCGGCGCACTGGCCGGCGCCGGTGCTTTCGCGCTCGGAGACGACCCCGAAAACGCCGACCTGCGCCTTCCGACCGCCGGCGATTACCTTGCCCTGCGCCACTATGCGCGGGCCTTCGGCAAGCATGTGCGCCTGTTTGAGGACTGCGCAACCGACAGACTGCTGCCGCGCCTGGAAGCGTTGGGCTGGCAGCTCACACGGGTCGGGGCATATCACTTCCAGATGCCCAACCTCGTGCCCGGGCGCGACCTGGGGCGCACCGTACGCATGGAACATGATCTCTACCGGCTCGATGCGCCGCCGCCGGTACATTTTGCCCTCAACGGCGGTCGGTGGCGTACGGATGACTGGGCCGGGCCACGGCTGACGTTGCTGGTCAACCGTCCAGGCCGTCTGGTCATCACGGGGGAGATACCCGCCGGCCATCCGGCTCCAACGACCATTGACAGCCTTGTGGATGGCATCACCGTTGACCGGCAGACGCTGGTGGCCGGGCGGTCTTCTACGTGGGAAATCACAGTTGCCGGGGCCGCACCCGGCCAGCCCGTCGCCGTGACGTTGCAGGCGGCTCCAGCCTGGCCAGCCGAACAACTTGGCTTGCGCCCTAAGGGCGAGCCGCTATCGTGGCAGTTACGGCACATCCGGTTTATTCCAGACAAGATGTAAGGTATCTCCAATGTTTGGCATTGTCGTCACCACCATCTATGACGGCGCGTTTATTGACGCCTACTATGAGCACTTCGAGCGTTACGGACGCACCACAGAGGTCAGGTTTTACGTTGTCGGCGATCTGACGACACCGGAAGCATGCGCCGAGCGAGTCCGCGCCTACACCCGCCGGGGGCTGCCCTGGTTTTTCCTCACGCCGGATGACCAGCGCGCCTTTCTTTCGGATTTCCCGGCACTGGCTGCTGAAATCCCATGGCGCAGTGACAACCGGCGCAACGTCGGCTTTCTGATGGCCTACCGCGATGGCTGCGACCCCATCATCAGCATTGATGACGACAATTACCCCAAACCGGACTGGGATTTTCTGGGCGAACACGCCACGACGGGCCGCGAGGTGACCCTGCCCGTGGCGGTCGGCAGCCACAACTGGTTCAACATCTGCTCGATGATGACGGTAGACTGCCCGCCACTGGGGGGAGGACAGACGGTGTACCCACGCGGTTTTCCCTACCCGCGCCGGACGCTCGCCTGCGGAACGGTCAGCGCCACGGCGGAAACCGGGCGCGTCGCTGTCAATGCTGGCCTGTGGTCAGGCGACCCGGATGTTGACGCAGCAACGCGCCTTGTCACGCGCTGTGTCACCCAAGAAGCCTTCACCCAGAGCTACCTGCTCGGACGCGGCGTGCGCTCGCCGATCAATACCCAGAATACGGCCGTGATGCGGGCAGCGCTGCCGGCCTACTACTACGTCAAAATGGGCGTCTCACTGGCCGGTCTCAAGCTTGACCGGTTCGGCGACATCTTCAGCGGCTACTTTGTTCAACTGTGCGCCGAGGCCGTCGGACACCGGGTGCGCGTCGGCTCGCCCGTCGTGGAGCACCGCCGCACGCCCCACAACCTGTACGTTGACATGTGGCATGAGCTGGCCGGGATGGTCGTCCTGGACGACATGCTACCGTTGCTTGAAACACCGCTGACGCCAACTACAGACTACGGAACGGCGGCACTCGAACTGGCCGATCGAATTGAAGCCTGGGCTGCCGGGCAGAACGGGTTTCTGTGGGGCGAGGCATTGCATGACTACTTTCGCAATGTTGCGGCTAATCTGCGGCTGTGGGTTGCTGCCTGCCGCCAACTCGATTGACGCATGGCTACGTCGGGAGCGCGCTACGCTCCGGTTTCCCTTGTGACAACCGTGCTCAACGACCTGGAGGGCTGCCGGGCGTTTTTTGCCGCTATGGAGCGGCAAACGCTCTGTCCACGCGAAATCGTCGTGGTGGACGGCGGCTCGCGCGACGGCACGTGGGAATTCCTGCAAGCCTACTGCCCACGGCTTGACTACCGGCTGGTCGTCGCCCGCGAAGACGGCTGTAACGTAGCCCGCGGCCGCAACTTGGCCATTCAACGTGCAACGCATGACATCATCGTTTCCACGGATGTGGGCTGCCAGTGGGATGATCGCTGGCTGGAAGAACTTGCTGCGCCGCTACTCGAAGATGCCACCTTGGAGGCCGTGATGGGCAGTTGGATGGTGCGCTACGAAGACCTGCCTGATGTATGGGCGCGGGTCGAATTTGCCATGCACCGGGAATTTGCCTTGCGGGCGACGGCAACTTCCCATGCTTCTTCACGTGCCATTGCCTACCGTAAGCATCTGTGGGAACGGCTTGGTGGTTATCCCGAAGACCTGACGCTGGCAGCCGATGATATGGTGTTTGCCCTGCTGCTTCACGCCACAACCACCCGTGTGGCAAGTGCTCCAACGCCGCGCTGTTTCTGGGAGCGTCCGGCGACATTGCGCCGTTTTCAACGTGAGGCAGAACGTAATTTTTTCGGCGCCGGCGAGGCAGATATATGGCGCACGTACGGATTGCTCGTCGGTGGACGGTTGCTGGCCGAAATTCTAACCTGGCTCGCATGGCTGCCGGTCGGTGCAATTGAAATGATCTGGCTGGGGCGCATGCCGATCATCGGGGGGTTGCTGCTGCTGACCGGTGCCGCCCTGACCGCTCTCCGGCTGTGGCGATTGCGAGGGGCAATGGTGCGGTATCGCGCTCGCGGTGGGCGTGGTGGATGGTGGCGTATTCCCCTGTTTGACTATGCCACGAAATGGTCGGCGCTGCGGGGCTACTGGCGCGGCTGGTGGCAGGGACGCCGCCGATGCCGGGACTGTCGCCGGCGTCTGCGCCAAGCAGGGGTTTCACCATGGTAGTTGGTTATCGCTTTTCCACTGTACAGAGGCTCTGGGGGCTGGCAGTTATGCTGCCGGTTCTGCTGGCTGGCCTTGCCGTTTGGAATAACTGGTTCGGGTTGCGCCGTATGCTCTACCTTGACCGTCGGATTCACACCGTTTCCCTGCCGGCCGACGGGCAGGTGGTGCAGCGCGGCGCGGATGGGACGGCCTCCATCGGGTTCACCGGCCGGGTAGGTTGGTTGGCGCAGACAGTCGAAGTGGCTGTTGCCAACGCCAATAATCGCTCGGTGTATGAGTGGCAAACCCTGGCCGTGCCAATATGGACGCACTTCCAAGGGACACTGCGGCTGCCAACCGGCTGCCAACCGGTCTGGCTGCGTGTTGGTGAGCCACGTCCGCCACAGGCATTCAATCACGTCGAGGTCGGCGAAGTATGCGTTGGCGAGGTGTTCATCGTTGCCGGGCAGTCCAACGCGGCCGGGAGCTGCACGACGCTGTTTTCGGCCGCGTCGCCACTGGTGCGCACGGGTCTCGTCGGTGAAGATGGGCGTCTGACCTGGCGGGCTGGTCATGACCCACAGGTACTCAACGGTGGCGGTTCGGTTTGGCCGCTTGTCGGCGACATATTGGTACAACGCCTAGGAACGCCAGTCGGGTTTGTCAACGTGGCCGTTGGCGGCAGTAGTATCCGCGACTGGATGCCCGGAATGCCCTATTTCAAGCGTTTGGTGCACGTGCTTCGCACACTTGCCCCACAGGGAGTATGCGCCGTCTTATGGCATCAAGGCGAAAGCGATAGTGCTATGACGGCCGAAGAATATGCCACTTGCCTGACAGCCATCATTGAAGCCACCCGATCGGCCGTCAAAACGGAGACGCCACTGACGTGGGTCGTTGCACAGACTTCTTTCAAGGATGGGCAAACCTTTGCCGGCGTACGTGACGGCCAACGCCGCGTCTGGGAAAGCGGCCTGGCGTTGCCCGGGCCGGATACTGACCAGCTTGGGCTCGACATGCGCCAGCGTGACCATGTTCACTTCAACGCTGTCGGTACCTCAGCCGCAGCCCGCCTATGGGCGGATGCTCTGTTGCGCGAAATTTTTCACCGTCCTTCAGAACCTTGATTTCCAGTCTAGCTGAGACTGCATCCTCTCCCCGCGCTGGCTCAATCTCCGGCAGCGCGGCAGAACTTCTTGCCCTGTCGGTGGAATTGCCCTTTGTTGGTGTTCCTGCTAGCGTCTGGGCCGTTGAGGTGCAATGGTTCTATGGTGTCACCTCCCCAGCTACCACCATCGCCAGCCGATATTGCTACCGCTGCTTTATGCGAACACTTGGAAGTTGCTGCTGCTCTGCGGCCGTTACTCCCTATGGTTGCAGAGTTGGCAAGCCGGCTAGCCGAGACACTGCGTCACGATGGGCGTGTCCTGCTGTGCGGCAATGGCGGTTCGGCAGCCGATGCCCAACACCTGGCCGCCGAACTTGTCGGACGCTTCCTCCGTGACCGACGACCGTTTCCAGCCCTGGCGCTGACCACAGACACCTCCATCCTGACTGCCGTAGCCAACGACATCGGCTACACGGAAGTGTTTGCACGCCAGGTGTTAGCGTTGGGGCGGCCTGGCGATTTGCTCATAGCTATTTCCACCAGTGGCAATAGTCCCAACGTGCTCCGCGCGGCTGAAGCAGCCCGGCGGCAGCACATGACCGTGGCGGGACTGACCGGACGCACGGGCGGTAAGTTGCGCCCCCTGTGCGATCTGTGCCTGTGCATCCCTTCGGATGCCACGCCACGAATTCAAGAAATGCATATTCTCATTGGGCATATTCTGTGTGAGGTAGCAGAACGCATCCTTGGTGAGGCGAAACCATGACCATGCGCGTGCTAGCCGGAAGCCTGCTGAGCTACGCCTACAATCACTGGCTGACATATTTTCCTTCGCATTACATCCGTCGGGCTTACCTGCGGGTTTACCTGGGCTCATGTGGTGCCCAGACGTGGGTTCAGATGGGCTGCCGGTTTCTCAACGGGCGCAAAGTTTTCTTTGGCCCACGCAATGCGGTTAACTTCGGTTGCCTGTTTGACGGGCGGCGCTATGCCATTCGGACGGGCAGCGATGTTTCCATTGGCCCTGAAGCCACCATTCTCACCCTTGGCCACGATCCTCAGTCGCCAGATTTTGCTGATCAAGGTGGTGAAGTCATCATTGGCGACCGAGTGTGGATCGCCTATCGCGCTGTTATCATGCCTGGTGTCACCATCGGTGAAGGCGCTGTTGTGGCGGCCGGCGCAGTTGTTACCGAAGACGTACCACCCTACACGATTGTGGGCGGTGTTCCAGCCCGCCCAATCGGCAAGCGAGAAACCAATCTACACTACCAGATCAATTACGCCCCCTTCCTGGTCTGAAAGCGGGGGCTTTCTTACGAGGCCGACCGCAACAGAAGGCGCAGAAAGTACGGTGCGCCAATGATTGCCGTGACAACCCCCAGGCGGATTTCTTCAGGACGATTGATCGTCCGCGCCACCAGATCGGCACTGACCAAAAACGCGGCTCCCACCAACGCACACGCCGGAATCAGTACCCGGTGCCGGGGACCGATGAGCAAGCGGACGGCATGGGGTACAATCAGGCCTACGAACCCAACAACCCCGCCCACGGCTACAGCAGCACCAGTCAGCAACGCTGCAGACAGCAAGATAGTCCATGTTGTCTGCTGGGTCTCCACCCCTAGTGCGCGGGCATCTTCTTCACCCAGCGACATGATATCGAGCTCTGGGGCATAGGCCAGAGCTATGCCAACCCCAAAAAGGAAACAAGGGGTAAGCAACCGCACGTGCAGCCAGGTTCGGCTGTCCAGCCCGCCCATAAGCCAGAAGGAAATTTCCCGAGCAACTTCCCACTGTTTCCACGCCAGCGAAACCAGCAGCGCTGTGAAAGCACCACACAGCGCCCCGATGGCCACCCCCGCTAGAAGAAGCGTGGTGATGGGTACGCGCCCGGCGCGGACAGTCAAGCCATAGACAGCCGCCAGCGCCAGCGCACTTCCGACAAAAGAGAAGATTGGAAGATACAGCGGTGAAATGGCTGCCAAGCCAGTCACAATAGCCGTTACGGCTCCTAGTGCGCCGCCCGCACTTGTGCCAATGATGTCTGGCGACGCCAGCGGATTGCGAAATAATCCCTGCATCTGCACTCCAGCCACGGCCAGGGCTGCCCCCACCAGCGCCGCTACAAGTACCCGTGGCAACCGCAGCGCCCAGACAATGGCCTCATCCGTGGCACTGAAGTACGGCAACTCAACCCACGGAAGTACCTTGGTGACAAGGACGGCAACAACCGTTGCCGGTGGCAGGGTGACACTTCCAATTGCAACCCCCAACACGACGGCCGCTGCCAGTAACCCTAGCGCCAGGGTGAAAAACAAGCTCGGCGACAAAAAATAACGGCGCGTCATGAGGGACGGAAATGGCGCGTCAGCCAGTCAAGCAGCAAAATAATGAAGGCAAGATACAGCAGCGTGGCCGTGTAGACCATCCACCAGCGTGGCGCTGACAGTTTTTCGGCTTGTTGTCGCTTTTCCTGCACTTCCGGCATCAGGTGGCATGGCCCGGGGCCTTGTGGGTTGATCTCCAGTTTTGGCTGGTATTGCGGGCCGACCTTTCTACAATCAACAGCACCAGGCTGTGTTTCTATCACAAGCAAACTGCCCTCCAGGGCTGCCACAGACCAAGAAACCCACATCGGGACAAGAGATACCGCTTGAACATCTGTTCCCGGCGGTCATACAGCCGGGTTTGCACCACATCAGCCTGACTTGGGTAGACACAGACCGTTCAACAGGCTGATGGTCGGATAGATGGCGTCAACAAAAGCCCACAAAGCCGGCTTGTAAAAATTCTCTCGACTGACAACATTACGGCGAAGCCAATGACATGTGCAGCCTTCAGGCAAGTAGTTTTCAAGCCGGCGTAAACAAACCCGGACAATCAACCTCAATGTTTAGCAAACCATCCGGTCGGCAACCACCCTCCGACCTGGTGGGCTACTTTAGCAGCACTGCTTACAGAGCGGCTGCGCCGCTGATGACCTCAATGATTTCGTTGGTAATCGCAGCCTGCCGCATGCGGTTCATTGTAAGGGTTAGGTGGGCAATGACTTCGCCGGCATTCCGGTTAGCTGTGTCCATAGCGACCATGCGGGCTCCGTGCTCGGAAGCGACAGACTCCAGCAGCGCCTGAAAGATGCAGGTTTCAACAAAGCGTGGCAGAAGGCGCTCCAAGATTTTTGCCGGCGGCTGTTCGTAGATGTAATCCGGAGGCGGTAGACTGACTGCCAGCGTTTCAACCTCGTTTGGGGCAGGCTTGCGAATGGGCAAAAGCTGTTCGATGCGTACCACCTGGGAGATGGCTGACCGGAACTCAGCATAGACCAAAAGAACACGGTCAGGACGCACAGCTATGCGCCCTTCTTCTTCAGTTGACGCTCCTTCGTAGATGTTGAGGATGTCCTGGGCAATTTCAACGGCGACCTCGTAGCCAAATGTCTTTGAAGTGACGTTGATGTATTCCTTGCGGATGGGAAGGTTTCGGCGCTGGAAAAACTCCTTTCCCTTGCGCCCGACAATCACCAGTTCCACTTGCTCATTTGGATGGTCGGCTACGTATTGCTGGACGGCACGGATCAGATTGGCATTGAAAGCGCCGCACAGGCCTTTGTCTGCCGTCATCAACACCAGCAAGGTGCGGTTGCCCATTCGTTCTTCCATTAATGGACTTGTGAAGTCCGTTGCGGCAGCCGTGAGGTTGCGGAGGACTTCCTGCATCTTGCGGGCGTACGGACGGCTTGCCATCACGCGCTCCTGAGCCCGGCGAAGCTTTGACGCCGAGACTAGTTTGTAAGACTTTGTGATTTGGCGCATGTTTTTGACGGCCTTGATCCGCCGTCGAATACCTTGCAGGTTTGGCATGGGACCTCTCCTCAGCGCACTGCGTGCCGGAGCTGCCTTAGGTATGGACGACAAATGTCTGCTTGAAGGCATCTGCTGCTGCCTTCATCCTTGTTTTGATGTCGTCGGTGAGTTCCTTCTTAGTAGCAATGTCGTTGAGTAGGGTGGCGTGATTGTTTCTGAGATAGGCCAACAGCTCGGTTTCAAACCGACGGACTTCCGCCACCGGGATGTCATCCACATAGCCGTTTGTTGCCGCCCAAATGACAAACACCTGCTCTTCGAGCGGCATGGGAGAATACGGCTCCTGCTTGAGAATTTCCGTCAGGCGTTGCCCACGCGCCAGCAAACGCTGCGTAGCTTTGTCCAGGTCAGAGCTAAACTGGGCGAAGGCAGCCAACTCCCGATACTGGGCCAACTCCAGCCGGAGCATTCCTGCCACCTGCTTCATAGCCTTTGTCTGTGCCGAGCTACCTACCCGCGACACCGAGTTGCCAACGTTGATAGCCGGACGAATACCGGCATTGAACAAATCTGTTTCCAGAAAAATCTGGCCATCGGTAATGGAGATGACGTTAGTCGGAATGTAGGCTGAAATATCTCCCGCTTGAGTCTCAATCACGGGTAGGGCTGTCAACGAACCACCCCCACGCTTGTCGTCATACTTGGCTGCCCGTTCAAGCAGGCGTGAGTGGAGATAGAACACATCTCCTGGATAGGCTTCCCGTCCCGGCGGCCGCCGTAACAGCAAGGAAATTTCACGATAGGCTACGGCGTGTTTGGAAAGGTCATCGTAGATGCACAGCACATGCTGTCCGCGATCCATGAAGTACTCGCCCATAGCTGTTCCGGCATAAGGGGCAAGGTACTGCATGGCTGCCGGATCAGACGACGAGGCTGCAACTACAATTGTGTAGTCCATCGCGCCGTATTCTTCGAGGCGCTTGACAATTTGTGCAATCGAACCCTTGCGCTGGCCAATGGCGACGTAGATGCAGATGAGGTCTTTGCCTTTTGAGTTGATAATGGTGTCGATGGCAATCGTGGTCTTACCGGTCTGGCGGTCGCCGATGATGAGCTCCCGCTGCCCGCGGCCGATTGGGATCATGGCGTCAATTGCCTTGATGCCAGTCATCATCGGTTCTTTGACTGACCTGCGCTCGACAATCCCCGGTGCAATCCGCTCTACCGGATTGAATCCATCGTTGACAATCGGCCCTCGCCCATCAATCGGTTCTCCGAGAGCATTGACGACCCGCCCCAAAAAGCCTTTGCCAACCGGAACGGACATAATGCGCTTGGTACGCTTGACAAGGTCGCCCTGCTTGATAGCTAGGTATTCTCCAAACAACACCGCTCCCACCTTGTCTTCTTCAAGATTGAGAGCAATGCCTTTGACCCCATGGGGAAGCTCAAGCAGTTCCCCGGCCATAACCTTGTCCAAGCCGTGGATTTCGGCAATGCCGTCACCTACTTTGATGACCGTTCCAACTTCAGCAACAGTTACACCAGCTTGGTAGTTTTCAATTTGCTCGCGAATAAGTTGACTGATTTCATCGGCACGAATGGCTTCCATGTCGTTCCTCAAAACAACGGTTCGGCGGGTTAGCAGCCACGGGCAAGGCGCTCTCGTAGTTCGGCCAGTTGGGTTTGGATAGACCCATCATAGTAGGTGCTTCCAACCCGAACCACCAACCCACCAATCAAATCAGGAGACTCTTTGTAAGTTAAGCGAATCTCACGACCGACGACTTCCTTGAGACGGCGTTCCAGCAGACGGCGCTCACTGAGCCCCAGTGGAACTGCTGTCGTGACTTCAACCGGTACAATCCCTCGCCGCTCATCCATCAACAATTCCAGGGCTGTCTGAATGTCGCCCAACCTGGACATCCGTTGGTTGCGGAGAACAACCCCGAGAAAATTCGCTGTCACCGGATGAAGCCGGAGCCGCTCACACAATGCCCGCAATAACCCCTCTTTTTGCACCAGCGGAATTGTGGGATTGGCAAATACCTCCTCCAGTTCGTCATGAGTGGTGACCAACTTGTGGAAGGCTTTAACTTCAGCCGCAACGGTCGGAAAGTCATTTCCGGCCACATCAGCTAACGCACGGGCATAGCGATTGGCAAGTGAACTCATACGGCAAATTTGGTGCTACTCTCGTCTTTTCTTCTGTCAGACGCGCTGCTTTCAATGTCAGACGCGCTGCTTCCAAGCTGCGCTGCGTAATTGGCTATAAGCCGTGCATGGTCAGCAGTGGATAGTTCCTGGCGAATCAGCGCCTCGGCCAGTTCCACCGCCTTCGATGCGGCAAAGGCTTGTAGTTGCAGCCGCGCAGCTTGACTTGCACCTTCAATCTCCATCCTGGCCAGTCGCCGGAAGCGCTCGGCGTCGGCTTCAGCAGCGGCCACAATTCGCTGGTATTCGGCTTCGGCTTCCTGCTCTGCCTGCTGGCGCATCAAAGCCAGCTCCGACTCAAGCCGTGCAAAGCGCTCTTCAATTTCACGGAGTTTAGCTTCGGCCAAAGCCCGCTCCTGCCGTGCTTGTTCCAGAGCATCCCGAATATTCTGGGCCCGCTTACGCAGCCCCTCTGTAATCGGCTTGGCAAGTAACGCCGCCAGCAGACCGGCATAAATGGCAAAGTTGAGAAACTTGGCCCACAAAGGGATTCCAGCAGCCAAAAGCAGGGAGACAGCAGGGGTCATAGTCATGACGGCGTTTTAATCTGGCGCCCTAAGATTGTACTGGCAATCGAGACCGCCAACTGCTCGGCTTCGTGGGCAAGGGTCTGTTTTACCGCAGCCACTTGTGCTTCGAGGGCCTGTGTTGCTGCTGCAACTTCTGCAGCAGCAGCGCGTTTGGCAGATTCAACTAGCTCACTGCGCCGCTGGAGCGCCGCAGCACGACGTTCCTCAATAATTTTAGCCGCAGCAACTCGCCCAGCACGCAGGGCGGCTTCGTATTCAGCCAAGCGATTGTTGTAATCGATGAGTTGCTGGCGAAAACCGCTTGTCAAACGCGCACGCTCGTCAAGAACCGCCAAAATCGGCTTGAAGACCAGAGTGTTGAGCAAATAAGCCACCAGCAGAAAAACACCGACGGTGACAAGAAGTGACCAGTCAGGTGTCAGCAGGTTGCTTTCTGCCGCAAAGAAGCAGCCAGCTTTTGCCCCATAGACAATCCATGACAAATCCATCATAACGACGAGAGCGAACGGCCTAGTGGGCCGTTGCACGCTAAACAGGTTTTAAAAAGCAAGCTGCCAAGTTACTCGTGGATGTAGCCACTGTCAACCACGAACAACAGGCAGACTTTCGGTACAGCAGTTTTGCTGCCACGGGGGTATTTGATTCAGTTTCACCACCTACTAGAAGCCATTAGAAAACCTTGAAAGTGGTGGGGCGAGCGATGGGATTCGAACCCATGACCTCTTGAGCCACAGTCAAGCGCTCTAACCAACTGAGCTACACTCGCCATAACAGATACAGTCGGCGCTAAAGCTCACCCAATACGAGCCAATAATGATAGCCGGTGCGGTGGCTCTGTGCAACCATCCCTTTTCGTCTCCCCTCATCGTTCTATTCAGACAAAGTTTTACTTAGTAATGAACGCCTACTGCTCTGGGTTGGACAGGTTGTCTGCGCCAAGTTTGCAATCGGTAGAATGCCGAGGTGGTTACATTCCGCCTAACCCGTTGACTTGCCTTCTTCTGGAACATCATCCAACCCGAAGACCTTGCCGACCAGGGCCTGCAAGCGTCTGCCGGTGGCAACCCGCAAGCTACCTGTCGAACGTGGCATTGTTTTCTGCTTGGCGCCAATAGACTGACGAAGCTTTCTGAGTTCCTCGTGCTCTGGCGACAGCTCGAGCCCCCGGTCAAGGCACTCAATCGCACGGGATTCAAGCCCAAACTTGAGGTAGAGGTTAGACAGCTCCAAAAATAACTCGGCTGTCTCCTCTGGGTCACGGCATAGGTCAATCGCGGTGAGGAAAGCCTTTTCGGCCTCCTTGTTTCGCCCTGGCATACGGATCAGAACTCGGGCAAGCAGCGCCTGATAGTCGGCATTATTCGGCCGCTGATCAACGGCCTGGGAAATAGCCTGATAGGCGCGCTCGACATCGCCGTTGCCCATGTACTCAACTGCTCGCAAATACAGCTCTGAAGCTGGAACAGGCGATGGCTTGGCCGGGGCCCGACCGGGGGCTTTCGGGTACGCCCCGGTCAATCTCTGGGGCATGTTCGGCGGCGCACTTGGCGGTGCCATCCCGCCAGGCGGCGACGCAGGTAGCGGTCCCATCATTTTCGGGGGCGACGGTGGAACCGACTGATATGCGCCTGTCGGATAGTGGGCCCCCGTAGTAGGCATAGCCCCTGTCGTGGTCTCGGATGCTCCTGCCGAGGACACTCCTGCCGTTGGACGCAGCACCGGCGGCGTTGGCGGCGTTGGAAATGCGGTACTAGCCGACGGCTTAGGCGGAGCCGTAGCAGAACCCGGCGGAGAAGGCCGCTGGAAAGAGGGACGCGGAGGCGGCGCTGGCGGTGGCTTGGGTACACTTCCTGATGACGGAGCCCCTCCCGGCGGATTCGGCGGGGTAGGGCGCACTGCCGAATAAGCTCCCGTCGAGAAGCGATTTCCACCCGGGGTTGCCCACGTACCGTTGAGCGTGAGGTCATACTTGTGACGCTTCTCCTCGTCGCTCAAAACCTCATACGCTTGCTGCACAGCAATGAAGACCCGCTCCAGCTCTGCTTTGACCTGAAAATCAAAGGCAGCTAGCTGGGAGTGACGGTCAGGATGAAACTTTTTAGCCAGCTCGCGGTAGGCTTTCTTGAGCTCCTCAGGCGTACATCGCCGATTCACACCTAAAACTTGGTAGTAACTACCGCCACCATCTATAACACGCAGTTTTTCCTCCAGCTCGAAGCACAGCTCGGCTGCCTGCCGGGCATCAATGCTAACCGGCGTCTTAGCCGGTGCGGCTACTGTCCCTTTTGACTCAATAATTGGTAGCGGATCAGCATCTGTGAAATTTGCGATACCGGTTATCGTCAACGCACACAGCGCACGCAACACCTTGTCTTCGGGCAGGGGTACAGCACGGCAAATGTCTTCGACCCGGAGCGGCGCATCGAGCCGAGAAAGTACAAACGCCTCTTCCGGGGTTAGCTCCACCCCTGAGATGCTGGTGTGCTCTGCAGCAACCGGCTGAAGGATGCGGTTCGGTGAACCTAGCCACCGCCGGATCAGGTCGAGATTAGGCAGGTTCCGAATGCCATCGAAGATGAGACTCAATGGCGACAAGGATTGCTGAAAGCCCTCTACTTGCACCCGTTGCGGATAAAACTGGTACTCGCCGGTAGTCCAAGGGAAAAGTGCGTGTACCAGGTAAGTGATGTGCCCGGCCAGCATTGCTTGTAGGTCAGCAGCGCTCAAATAGCCCAGCTCGACCAAACATGCCCCAAGCCGCTTGCCTTTTTTCGTCTCCAGCATCGCCTGCGCGAGCTGTTCAGGAGAAATGCACCCCAGCGTGCATAACCGTTCACCGAAGCGTTCAGTGACAACCTCACTGGCAGCGTAAACGACCGCACCCTGTTCACAATACACGTGTCGTACCACCGATGCCTGTCGGAACGTCAATGTTCCGCTCAAGCGCCGGTGATAGCAGGCACTGAGGAGACGTGGAACACACGTATCTTCGAGCCGCTGTGTCATTCAAACGACTCCCACAATACAGGCATTGTGTGCGGGGCATAGCCAGGAAAAAACTACTGTTGTTGGTTTAGGTAGTATTTCCCAAGCCTAGCCGTTTGACAAGGCACTCCTACCAACCCGACCTATCAGACCTTGCCCTAGGCTATGCCTGATTTGTTCTGGACAGTGGAAGCGTCAGAGGTGCGCAAGTCTGCCAAAAACGCCCACGAGTAAATGCTCTGGTGATTGTCACCCCAGGTGACGCCCAGTGCATAGCGGCCTACATGACGCAGGCTACTGACCTGAAACTTTCGCACATCCCCCAGCAGGGGCAGACTACGTGCAGGCGGCTTACTACTCGGCGGCGGTGTTTCAAGCAAACCTGGGTGCGGGTTCTCTCCACGCGCTTCTGCACAAGTTGCGCATGGACACACCTGCCGCAACTTCATCAACGGAACAACCGTTGTCGTCCCATCTGGCCAAACAACCGACAGGGTTCCTTCGGTTCGGCTAACATTGATGGCACGGGGCACTTGTTCTGACATACCGATCCACCTGCCTGCTCCCTACGAACAAAGACCGGGGGTAGCATTTCCGTCGGCATTACGATACGGTGCATCTGCAACTTGATGCTACATGTCTTTGCTCTTGCTCACCAACTCACCCATTGTGGTGAATGACACAACATCCTATGCACCAAAACAGTTTCGCCATGAACTCCCCTACCTTGCCATCACTAAAAGAGCTGGAAGGCTATTCTCTGGTTATCACCTGCCCAGTTGCCTGGGGCGACATGGACGCTGCTCAACATGTCAACAACACGGTGTATTTTCGCTACTTTGAAAGCGCGCGCATTGCTTACTTTGAACGCATTGCCTTTGGAATGGATTTCCCGCACGGCGTTGGTCCGATCCTAGCGCACACGCAGTGCCGATTTCGCTTCCCATTGACCTACCCTGACACGGTCTCGGTAGGCACAAAAGTGGTTGGCCTGGCTGAGGACCGCTTTCTAATGCAGTTTAGAATCGTCAGCCACCGCCATGGCAAAGTAGCAGCCGAGGGCGACGGGCTGATTGTGTCCTACGACTACCGCACGCAACAAAAAGCGCCGCTGCCGGCAAAAGTCCGGACTGCTATCATCGCCCTAGAAGGCTTTGACGCTGCTGCTCCACCAGCACTTCCAAGGTAGCAGCAGCCCGTGCGGGTTTGCACGGCAACCGGTTCGCATCACAACTAGCCTTGCTTCTTACCATCAGAGCCACCTGCGTAAAATCTGGAGCCCATCATGCCTACCCAAGCTGCCGGAATCCTGGGAACAGGACATGCCTTGCCAGAACGTATTCTGACCAATGCCGATCTTGAAAAGCTGGTTGAAACCAGCGACGAGTGGATCGTATCGCGCACCGGCATCCGCGAACGCCGCATTGCTGCCCCAGGTGAAACAACCTCGCACTTTGCCACCCTCGCAGCCGAGCGAGCGCTTGAGTCGGCGGGACTGACACCCAATGACCTTGACCTTATTATCTGCGCCACGGTCTGTCCGGACATGATGCTCCCTTCAACGGCTTGCATCATCCAGGCTCGCCTCGGAGCCAAACGGTCCGCTGCCTATGACTTAGTCGCCGCCTGCTCTGGATTTATCTATGGATTGGCCACGGCACGCGCGTTTATTGAGGCTGGCCACTGCCGCTACGTCTTGGTCATCGGGGCCGAGTTGCTCTCGCGCTTTGTGGACTACACTGACCGCGCCACATGCGTCATCTTTGGCGATGGCGCCGGGGCTGCGGTGGTTGGCCCGGTTGAAGCCGGTCGAGGTATCCTGGCACACCGTATTCTGAGCGATGGCACCTATGCCGACCTGCTCTACACACCCGGTGGCGGCACCCGCTACCCGGCCAGCTTGGAAACCGTCGAGCAACGCCTGCATTACATCAAGATGCGCGGCAACGAGCTCTTCAAGGTTGCCGTGCGGAGCATGGCCGATACGGTGGCGCAGATTCTCGGTGACTTGCAACTGACGCCTAGCGATGTAGAGCTGTTTATTCCTCACCAGGCCAACCAACGGATTACAGATGCCATCGCTGAGCGGTTGGGTATTGACCCAGTACGCATCTACGCCAACATTGCCCGCACCGGCAATACTTCCTCGGCTTCCATTCCGATTGCGCTCGATGAGTGTGTCCGGGCTGGGCGGATCAAACCGGGACACCTGCTGGTCTTTGCTGCGTTTGGCGCCGGTGCAACGTGGGGAGCCATGGCACTGCGATGGTAACTTGCAGGGTGATGTTCACAGTTCAGATGCGGACGGTCTGGCGTAGATGCCAAAGCTTGGTGTGGGTGATTCTCCCGCCCGTGCTGCTTGGGGCTTTTGGTTTGGCTTGTCAGCCAACACCCCACCAACCCTATGAAAGCAGCTTCCGGACGGCACTTGCAGAACGGCTGTCGCGCGGCGAGGCACGCATCGAGCGGCTTGGTATGGCACCGCGCCCAGAGCACCCTTTTTTCGGACGAATCATTGAAATCTCACTGCGCAATACGACCAACAAACCCATCCTGCTGATCATCGAGCCGGGGCAGGTGCTACGTAGTCAAGACCCGACCACTACCGATCTTGTCGTCACCAGCCGGGAAGAAATCGCCCTTGATGTTGGTCAGGTTATCCAACGTGACCTTGAGGTTTTTTCACTTTCCCGCCGCAAGCTCTCGATGACACGTGACACAGTTTACGAGCTTGGCAATCTGCTCACGGGCGACGCCTATACGCTTGTGGCCTGCTTTGCTACAAACCGCCCTCCCGACCCACCACCGCCACCACCGGGTTCTGGGCTACCCCCTCAAAAACTCGATCTCACGCCGTTTCAGCTTGCTCTGTGGTGTGTTGTAGAAGGACTTGACCGGCAGGCACTTCTCGAAGGCATAGCCCTCAACCCCCTGCTCAAAGGTGGCGAATACGGACGCAGCCGGGATTATTTCGATAGCCAGGCTAAGTACGTCCAAGGCATCCTCGACAGTTGTGGACTTACCAAGTACAAGTTTTGACAGAGGGCTTTTTCACTCCACCTGTAACGGCTTCCCCGACGAAGCACCCCTTGAGGAGGTTTCCCTATGATATCCCATGGTGTTGCACCTCAAAAAAGTGTCTATCGCTTCATTGCCGGCCACGCTGACGGCAATGGCACGATGAAGGACTTGCTAGGCGGCAAAGGCGCCGGACTGGCTGAGATGACTCTGGCCGGTCTTCCTGTCCCGCCGGGCTTTACGATTACAACCGAGGTCTGTCGTCGTTACTACGCGGCGGACAAGCAGCTTCCGGCCGATGTTTGGGAGGAAATCCTGGCGGCTATGCGTGAAGTTGAAGCCGCCGTTGGAAAAGGCTTTGGCGACGCCTCAAATCCCTTGCTGGTTTCTGTGCGCTCCGGCGCAAAGTTTTCCATGCCGGGGATGATGGATACTGTGCTCAACCTTGGTCTCAATCACACAACAGTCCAAGGCCTGATCGCCCAGACTGGTAATGAGCGCTTTGCGCGTGATGCCCACCGGCGTTTCATCCAGATGTTTGGGCGGATTGTCTTGGGTGTCCCTGGCGAGCGTTTCGACCATGCGATGGAAGCGCTGAAAGCCAAACGTGGTGTCCGCCTTGACATCGAACTGACGGCTGAGGACCTGCAAACACTCGTGACGCAGTTTGAGGACATTGTCCAACGGGAAACCGGGAAGCCATTCCCTTCAGACCCCTACGAACAGCTTCGTCTGGCCATCTGCGCCGTCTTCAACTCATGGTATGGCAAACGTGCCGTGGATTACCGCCGGTTAAACAAAATCCCGGATGATCTCGGTACGGCGGTCAACATTGTCACCATGGTCTTTGGCAACATGGGAGAAGATTCCGGCACCGGCGTTGCCTTTACGCGCAACCCCGCCACGGGCGAACCTGTTTTGTTTGGCGAATACCTACCCAACGCCCAGGGCGAAGATGTCGTGGCCGGTATTCGCACGCCGGAAAAGCTCGACACTCTTCGTGAAAGGATGCCGGCTGTTTACGAGCAGTTCCGCGAAGTGGCCGCCCGCCTTGAACGGCACTATCGCGATGTACAGGATTTGGAATTCACCATTGAGCGCGGAAAGCTATGGATGCTCCAAACCCGCAACGCTAAACGCACCGGCGCTGCGGCCGTCAAGATCGCTGTCGATCTGGTCAACGAGGGGATCATTTCGCGGGAAGAGGCAATTTTGCGTGTCGAGCCGTACCATCTCGACCAGTTGCTCCACCCAATGGTGGACCCAAAAGTGGAAGCCACGGTTCTCGGCAAGGGTTTGCCAGCCAGCCCCGGTGCGGCAGCCGGCGCTGTAGTGTTTGATCCTGACGTTGCCGAAAAACGGGCTCAGAGCGGCGAGCGGGTCATCCTTGTCCGTCCTGAAACCTCACCCGAAGATTTCCACGGCATGGTCGCTGCCCAAGGGATTCTCACAGCCCGTGGTGGTTTGACCTCCCATGCGGCCGTTGTGGCGCGCGGCATGGGTAAACCCTGCGTTGTGGGATGTGGCGACCTTGTGTTGGATGCCGAAGGCATGCACCTTGGGGGACACACCCTCAAGGAAGGCGACTTCATCACTCTGGACGGTACGACAGGCAACATCTTTCTTGGCGACCTGCCGCTCGTTGAACCCGAAACCAAAGCTGAATTTGAAACCTTCATGCGCTGGGTAGATGACGTACGCCGTTTGCGTGTGCGTACAAATGCTGACACTCCCCATGACGCGCAAGTTGCGCGCCGTTTCGGGGCAGAGGGCATTGGTCTTTGCCGCACTGAACACATGTTTTTTGAAGGCGACCGCATTGATGCCGTCCGGCAGATGATCATGGTTTCTAGGACATACCAACGATTGTCCGCTGCTTTGAACAAGGTGATGGCTGACATCGAGCGGCTCAAAGGGGATACTGAAAAAGTGGCCGCGCTGGAAGCTGAACGTGCTGCCTTGCAGGCAGAGCTTGAAACCCCGGCCCGGCTCTTCAAGGGAGCCCTCGACATCCTCCTCCCGATGCAACGGGCTGACTTTGTGGGTATCTTTGAAGCCATGGACGGCCTTCCAGTGACCATCCGCCTGCTCGACCCCCCGTTGCACGAGTTCCTGCCCCAAACAGATGAAGAAATCGAAGCCCTAGCCCGGAAGCTCGACCTGCCGGTGGCCGAAGTGCAGGCGCGGGTTGCAGCACTTCGTGAACACAATCCTATGCTTGGCCATCGCGGCTGCCGCTTGGGGATTGCCTATCCGGAGATTACCGAAATGCAGTTGCGAGCTATTTTTGAAGCTGCCGTAGAAGTCACTCGGCGTGGCATCAAGGTTCTGCCGGAAGTCATGGTGCCCCTTGTCGGCGATGTCAACGAACTGCGTGCTCAGGAAAGCATCATCCGCCGCGTGGCTGACGAAATTCAGCAAGCAACTGGCGTCACCATTACCTACCTGGTCGGAACGATGATCGAGTTGCCACGAGCAGCCCTGACGGCTGACAAAATCGCCACGGTCGCGGAGTTTTTCAGCTTCGGCACTAACGACCTAACCCAGACAACATTCGGTTTCTCACGGGATGATGCTGGAACGTTTCTGCCGATGTATGTCGAGCGAAAAATCCTCACCGACGATCCGTTCCAGGTTCTTGACCGGGAAGGCGTTGGGGAGTTGCTCCGCATTGGTGTGCAGAAAGGGCGGGCGACACGTCCAACACTCAAGGTTGGCATTTGCGGTGAGCACGGTGGTGAGCCATCGTCAGTGGCATTCTGCCACGAACTAGGCTTTGACTACGTGAGCTGTTCGCCCTACCGTGTGCCAATTGCGCGTCTGGCGGCAGCCCAAGCAGCATTGCGCGAGCGCAACCACTAATGTTTCCAGTGATGTTTCCAGACAGTCCTGCCCATAGTCGCCAATCCTATGGGCAGGCAGCATCCTACCCCCAGGGTCTACGGCAGGCGCACCGTAGTAAACCCTGCGGCGGTTTGAATGTTTGCACACTGGGTATCAGCCGGCAGTAACACAGCGTCAGGGTCTGCAAAGCCACCCAACCTGACCACACATGGACAAAAACCATGGAGACTCTTTCACTGAGTGCCGAACAACGGCGTGCCGTTGAAGCGCCACTGGGGTCACATCTTGTCATTGCCGGTCCCGGAACGGGTAAAACCCGAACGCTGGCATGCCGCGTTGTCTATCTTATCCGTTCGCTGGGAGTGCCGCCCGATGGTATCCTCGCCGTGACCTACACCAACAAAGCCACAGAGGAGATGCGCTATCGGCTGCGTCAGCTTCTGCCACAAGAAGCCGGACGGCTAACTATTGGAACATTCCACAGCTTCTGCATTCGCCTGCTGCGGCAACACTACACTCGGCTGGGGCTGCCCAAGCACTTTGGTATTGCCGATGAAAACGCACAAATTAGGCTGTTGAGGCAACTTCGTTCTGGCCTGACCGAGCAAAATGCCCGTACCATCCTTCTGCGTTTTTCCCAAGATCGCCTTAGCGGCCTCAAGGACGACGCAGCGCTGGCAAAAGAAAACCCATTCTTTGCCGACTACCTTGCCGGCCTGCGTCACAACGCTCTTATTGATTTCGATGACATTCTGCTACTGACAAAAGGGCTGCTTGAGCAGGCAGACATTCTGACGGAAGTCCAGTCCAGCTTGCGTTTCATTCTCATAGATGAGTTTCAGGATACCGACCGCACGCAATATGCCATTCTCAAACGCCTAGCATTGCGGCAAGACCCGCTGACCAAGCGCTACGAGAGCGTGATTCCAGTCTTTGCTGTTGCCGATGATGACCAATCCATCTTTGGGTGGCGCGGCGCGCATCCTGAAAACATCCACGAGTTTTTTACGGAGTTTCTTGCTGGGCAAGACGAAGCCGTCCTGCGGCTTGAAACCAACTACCGCTGTTCGGGGCAGATTGTGGAAGCAGCCAACCGCCTTATGGCGCAAGCGCCGCGCCTGTTCAAGAAGTTTCCGCGGGCGCACCAGCCAGCCGGGAAGGGGGTGCAGGTCCTGACCTACGCTAGCGCAGAAGAAGAAATCGAAGGTATCGCCCAGGCCATCGCCGCAGCTCAGCAGCAAAACGTCCCCCTGTCGGAAATGGCCGTTCTTTACCGCCGCCATGACATCGGCCAGCAGATTGAAGCAGCTTTGCTAGAGCGGGGCATTCCCTGCCAGGTCGTGCGCCGCATAAGCCAGTTTGAAACACCAGCCATGAAGCGATGGCTGCTATTGATGCGCACAGTGCTCAATCCCGATGACGATCTTGCCCTCGGTGAACTCATCGGACTGGTCTGCGATGACGCCACGCGCCGGTACTTTGAGCAACAACTTCAGGCGACCTCTGGCAGGCAGGCGCTACGGCGCGTCCTCTGGGACGCCCTCGAAGCTGATCAATCCGATGTGCGGCGTGCCGCCGGGAAAATTGTCGGCTGGCTCGCCTTTGGCAAAACCTGCCTTGATACCTCACCATGCGTATCTCACTGGATAACCACCTTGGGCACGTTTCTCAGAGGGGAGGCACCTATTGCCCTTACTCTTGCCGAACCTTCCCCGGACCTTGCCACAGCCGCCAAGTGGCTGGCGCGGCTGAGTGAAGTCAAAGGGACACTGGTCATTGCTGCCACCAACCCCCTCGTGGAAGAAGTCGCCACATATCTTGTCGAACATACCCTAGCTGGGCAGGCTGCCTTTCAGGTGTTTTCCCGCAGCGCGCTGCCGCCAAAGATTCCTACTGAAAAAGCCGTCCTACTGGCCCTTGACCACGCAGCCGAACAGGCTGCCACACAACGGTGGAAGTTTGATGGTGTTTTGCTTGTTGCAACGACCTTGCCAGGAAAGGCAACTTATGCTCGCCGGCAGATTGATCCCGGGGCCCTTCCTGTTGCCGAACGCGGTGCTCGACCAAGCTGTTTTGTCACCCTGTGGAAACTCGTCCGAACATACCTAGCGAGTACTCTGCGACCGCTTTTTTCGGATTACACCGTTGTGGACCTGGAAACAACAGACAAAGACGCCCAACATTGCGACATCGTAGAAGTCGCGGCTATCCGCGTTCGGCAGGGCAAAGAAACAGAAACTTACAGCCAACTTGTCCGGCCAACCCTAGAGCCTATTTCTGCCGACGCCGAAAAAACCCACCACATCAGCTCGGAGATGGTAGCCGACGCCCCTACCTTTGACGAAATTGCTCCCACTTTGCACGCTTTCCTTGGGCAGGATTTGCTCGTGGCGCACAACGGGCTGGCTTTTGATTTCAAGGTTCTCAGACGGCGGTTCAACGATGTCGGTTTGAGATTTGACCATCCCCTTCTAGACACACTGCTGTTTGCACGGCAGCTCTATACCAATCACCCCACTATCAAGCGTTGTCGCTTAGAAGACCTTGCGCATGCCCACGGCATTGAGACGGAGACGACGCACCGTGCCCTTGATGATACCCGCACGCTGGCAGCAGTGTTTGAAGCTATGCAAGCAGATTACCAAAAGCAGCGCGCAGCAACCCTTGGGACGGAAACCCTAGGTCTGCTCGCCTTGGCCATGCTGCTGGAGATGTCTGAAACCGAAGCTTCAGCTTCTAGTCTCTTCCAAGCCGGTCCAGCTATGTGGAAAGCAACTACGGATGACTGGTTGGTGTCCCGTCTAGCGGCTGAACCAGCAGCAGCTCATGCCTTGGCTACTTGGAAGAAAAAGGTAGGGAGCAACACCCAAGAAACAACTGACCACCCGCCGGTTGTGCTGGCGGCTCTCGCTAAACGCTATGATGACCTCCCAACCCGTGAGGGCTTGCAGGCACTTTTGGATTTCACCCGCCTGTGCACGGCAGCCGACCACTGGCGCAATTGCGAAGCGGTTACTCTGATGACAATCCACGCTGCCAAAGGACTTGAATTTTCTCACGTCTGGCTGCCAGCCCTCGAAGAGGCCCTGCCTTCTACGTCAGGCGAGTCAGCGCCTACCGACACAAACCGCTCAAGCAACAGGTTAGAAGAAGAACGCCGGCTGCTCTACGTCGGCCTGACCCGCGCCCAGCAGCAAGCTGTGTTGTCCTCGGCAAAAACCAGAGGGGGACAATCCACGGTGCCCTTGCGTTTCCTTGCCGATCTTGCAACTTGGGCAAGCGAGAACGGCTCCGCCCGCTCCCCGGACATGGCCTAACATAGCTGTTCAGAAATGTTTGCTCCTTTGCCCGGTCTGCCATGTCCCACGCTGAGATTATTGCCATTGGCTCAGAACTACTTACTCCTTTCCGCAGTGATACAAATTCCCTGTGGTTGACAGCCGAACTCAATGCCCTAGGCATTACCGTGCGACGTAAGACGGTCGTCGGCGACGACGAGCTGTTTCTGGAAGAAACTCTCCGGGACGCCCTTCGTAACTCACCCGTGGTTATCACCACCGGCGGTTTAGGTCCAACTGAAGACGACATTACCCGGAAGGTCGTCGCGCGTGTGACGCAACGGCCGCTTGTACTTCAACCAGACTTGCTCGATCGCATTCGGCAGCAGTTTGCAAGCCGCGGCTTGAAGATGCCGCCCAACAATGAACGGCAGGCGCTTGTGCCCCGCGATGCCGAAGCGCTCTGCAACGAATACGGCACAGCTCCCGGAATCATCATCACGGAAGGCGACCGACTGCTCATCATGCTGCCGGGACCACCCCGCGAAATGCGACCAATGTTTACAACCTATGTCCGTCCCAGACTGGCACCGCGGGCCGGGAACACATACCTTCGCACCCGAACGTTACGGGTAGCTGGCATGGGCGAATCCCAAGTAGATGAGCTGATTGCGCCGATTTACACGCGCTACACTAACCCCACAACAACCATCCTCTTCAACAACACCGAAGTCGAGCTGCACTTTACTGCCAAAGCCCCTTCTGAAGCCGAAGCCGAAGCCCTACTTGATGAACTTGTCGAGCAGGTTGAAGAGGTGCTTGGCGTCAATGTGTTCTCACACCGTGGCGAGACGCTGGAGCAGATTGTCGGGCTCCGATTGACCCTCAAAGGTTACACCATTGCCACGGCTGAAAGCTGCACAGGCGGCTTGCTAGCCAAGCGGCTAACTGATGTACCAGGCAGCTCAAATTATTTTCTGGAAGGCGTTGTTGCTTACGCCAATGAGGCCAAAACCCGCCTTTTGGGCGTCCCTGCCGATCTTATTGCCAACCATGGCGCCGTGAGCGCCGAAGTTGCCGAAGCTATGGCTACTGGCGTCAAGGCACGCGCCGGAGCCACCATTGGAGTGGGGATTACCGGCATTGCCGGTCCGACCGGCGGAACCGCCGAAAAGCCAGTTGGATTGGTCTACATTGGCGTTGCCGGTGACTTTGTTGTGACACACCGTCGGTTTATTCTGCCCGGCGACCGCGACCGTGTTCGTCACTTGGCGTCCCAGGTCGCGCTTGATCTGGTACGACGGACCTTCCTGCTGTGAGACTCTTCTCCAACTGGCAAACGCACGGCGCAACTTACAGAAACTCAATCCGGTAGTCTTCAATGACCGGATTGGCCAGCAATTCACGGGCGAAGCGCTCCAACTCGGAACGTGCGGCTTCAGCATCGTCATCGGCCAGTTCGATTTCAAAGAACTTGCCCTGCCGAACCTCCACAATACGTGTAAAGCCGATCGCCTCGCTTGCCCGTTGGATGGTTTGCCCTTGGGGATCGAACACCCCTGGCTTGAGGGTGACGTGCACTGTGGCTTTCATTGAAGCTCATCTTGAGCAGCAGGGTTACTCTGCGTAGAAGTTTCTGGTGCAGAAGTAGCCGCAGCTTTGTTAGCAGCCGGAGCTTCGGGGACGACACTGACCTTCAACGTGACTACCACATCACGATGCAACTTGATCGGCACTTCGTATTCTCCAAGGGCCTTGATGGGCTCTTTGAGGACAATTTGCCGTCGCTCGACGGCGAGTTGCTGCGCCGCCAGGGCCTCTGCAATGTCCATGGAAGTGACCGAGCCATAAAGGGTACCTTTCCCGCCGGCCTTGCGCTGGAATGTCAGCGTCAGGGCAGCTAGCTTCTCGCTCAGCGAACGGGCGGCGGCAAGTTCAGCTTCGGCCAGTTTGACCAAACGCTGTCGCTCACGCTCGATGAGCTTGATGTTAGACGGCGTTGCCATCAAGGCCAACCCTTTGGGAATCAGGTAGTTGCGCCCGTAGCCAGCTCGCACCTTCACAATGTCGCCGCGGACGCCAAGATTCTCAACATTTTCCTTCAACAGCACTTCCATCATTGCCATGGCGCTCACCTTACCTTTCATCAGAGAGGGTTACTCTGCTTCACTTTCCAACTCAGCCGCCTGGCCATCGGCTGCTCGTCGTGCGGCCAGAAGCTGCATTCGCCGCTCACGGCGCTCTTTGATTTTCTGGGCACGCTTGAGGTCTCTGTCCACTCGCACCGTCAGAAAGCGAATCACCGGGTCGAGAACTCGTAGCCGGCGCTCGGTTTCGGCAATTTCGCGCCCGGTGCCACTTACGTGAAGCAAAATGTAGAAGCCTTCGTAAAACTTACGACCTCCCTTACGGATCATGTAGGCTAGGCGCTGCCGACCAATCTTTTCAACCTTGTTGACGACCCCGCCCTGACTACTGATCTGGGTGGAAAGCGAGGTTACAATGCCATCCATTTCTTCTTCTGGCAGGTCAGGGTCAACCACAAACATGATTTCATAGAGACGATCACATTTCGTGTTCACTCGTAAACTCCTTTCGGACTCAGCCCTTCGACTGAAGCCTCCGCTTCAAGTTTTGAGGGAAGCAAGGGAATGGGGATGTTCTCAGAACACCAGCCCGCCCGATGCCGTAGGCTCATGAGGCATTGAACCGTGCCATAGCGATCTCAATGCCATACTGAACCCAGGTTTCGACGGCATCAGCAGCACGTGCTGTCAGAGCCGGCAGCTCTGACTGTTCGGCTACCGAAAAACGGCTCAGCACAAAATCGGCTAGGTTTTGCCCAGGATGCACCGGGCCGATGCCCACCCGGAGGCGGGCATAGCACTCAGTTCCAAGCTTTTCATTCAGCGACCTTAGGCCGTTGTGACCACCAGCGCTCCCTTTGGCGCGCAGGCGCAGGCGACCAAACGGTAAGGCAACATCGTCCACTACCGCCAACAGGTCTCGCTGCGGGTTGCAGTCATACTTGGTACACAACAGCGCTACTGCCTGCCCTGAAGCATTCATGAAGGTCTGGGGCTTGGCAAGTAGGACGACTTCCGCGCCAAGGGTGATATGCCCCGTCAAAGCTTCGCACTCTAGGAACCTAATTGGTTGGCCGGCGCGTTCAGCCAGAACATCCACGACCATAAAACCAACGTTGTGGCGTGTCCCGGCATAGGCTGCGCCAGGATTCCCCAAACCGACAACACATTTCACAGCAGGACTACTTCTTAGCCTTTTTCGAAGCTTCGTCCGCTGCGGCTGCCGTTGCCTCGGCTGAAGCGCGCGTCCCAACCAGTGAGGCAACAAGTTGGGTCGGCGGGGAAAGCAACTGCATGCCTTCTGGCAGAGGAACGTCTTGTGCGTAGATGCGCCCGCCTATCTTCAGATTACTAATGTCTACGACGATTTCCTTGGGCAGATGCGCTGTCAAGCACTTGACCGTCAGCGTACGCACCCCACTTTGCAGGACTGCACCCTGCCGCAGGCCCAGTGGCTCACCCTCCAGACGCAGTGGAACCGCCGTCTTGACCGGTTCATCCAAGGCTACGCGCAGAAAGTCTAAGTGTTCGATAGAGCCACGGACCGGATGCGTTTGCACCTCACGGATAATAACCGGTACAAGCCCTTCCTCTGGCAGATTGATGTTGAAGACCGTGGCCCGGCTGATCCCTTTTCGCACAAAGGCTAAAAAGGCTTTGCGTTCGACTACTCCACTAAATGGCGGACGTTTGCGGCCGTAGACATTGACCGGGATAAATCCTGCCCGGCGGCAACGGCGCGCTTCATTAGAACCGAGCTTTTGACGCGGTTTAACCTCAATTACTGTATCTGCAATCATAACAATCTAACGGCTTACCTTTCTTCCGTTCCGCAGCTTGCTTTCGTGAAGTCAGACTAACCTTCAGACAAATAGCCGACTGACCGAGGTAGCGGTGTGAATCGAGCGGATAGCTTCGGCCAATAATCCTGCCACGCTCAGCACTCGAATCTTGGGTAAGGTGAGATTCGGATGGGGGATGGTGTTTGTCACCACCAACTCTTCAATCGGAGAGTTGGCAATCCGCTCCAGTGCCGGGCCGGAGAGAACGGCGTGAGTACAGCAGGCGTAAACAGCCGTTGCTCCTCGGTCAGCTAGGGCTTGAGCAACCTGGGTCAGCGAGCCGGCGGTATCTACCATATCATCTACGATGAGAGTTGGCCGCCCTTCAACTTGCCCCACAATGTTCATCACTTCAACCGTGTTCGCTCGCTCTTTATCCCGCCGTTTGTCAGCCAGCGCCAAATCAGCGTCCAGCCGCTTGGCATAGGCGCGCGCACGTTCAACGCCACCAGCATCTGGGGCCACAACCACCAGGTTTTCCAGCTTTTTCTTGGCAAAGTAGTCCAACAGAACCGGCGCAGCGTAAAGATGATCTACCGGAATGTCAAAAAAGCCCTGAATCTGCCCAGCATGAAGGTCCATGGTCAACACGCGCGTTGCACCGGCCGCAGTGATGATGTTGGCCATGACTTTGGCTGAGATGGGCACCCGTGGGCGATCTTTCCGGTCTTTGCGGGCATAGCCAAAGTAGGGAATGACTGCTGTGATCCGATCAGCCGAAGACCGCCGAAAGGCATCCAGCATAATGAGCAGTTCGACAACGTGGCTATCAACGGGCGGACATGTCGGCTGGACGATGAAAACATCTGCCCCGCGAACGTTCTCGTTGATTTGGTAGTTGAATTCGCCGTCGCTGAAACGGCTGGTGTTAGCGTCGCCAAGTTGGATGCCAAGGTAACGGCAGATTTCTTCGGCCAGGGGGCGATTGGCGTTGCCACAGAACACGCGCATCCCGCTCATGACGTCGCTGACCTTATCCCCCCTACGGACGAACAAAGGCGACGCCTTGCTGATGCGCAAGGCGTCGCGGCTGGTACATCACAAAATTGGCTGGCAGACAAGGACTCGAACCTTGATTCAGCGCTCCAAAGGCGCTTGTCCTACCATTGGACGATCTGCCAGCAAACCTAAACTCAAACCTACCGCACTAGGTGGTCAAAGCGTTCCACAGGCGTAGTGCGTACTCTTCACGACCGACCGAGGACACTAGCCAAGCTCGCCAACCTGCTTTCAGACAAGCTTGTCGAGCGGCTTCCCCAACTTGCACTTCCTCGAAGAGACCGAACACCGTACTGCCGCTGCCTGACATCCGCGCCACCTTAGCACCTAGGGCGAACAGTTGGTCGCGAACTTCCCGTACCAGCGGGAACATGTCAAAGACGGTCGCTTCAAGGTCATTTCCCGTTGCCAACCAATCCACTTGGCTCGGCAAGGAAGCAGTCAATTTACGGACAACCTCCTCTTCTGTCAACCCGGCACTTAAGCGCTGAAAGACAAGACCGGTTGGAATCGCCAGCCCCGGGTTGACCACAAGGATAACCGGTAGGGTGATTTCCGGCAAAGGTATGATCTGATCTCCGCGTCCTAGGCCAAGCGCCGTGCCGCCGGTCAGAAAAAACGGCACGTCTGCACCTAGCGCTGCGGCCAAGTGCTGGCTGGTTTCTGCCGAAAGTGAAACACCCCACAGACGTTGCAGGGCTAATAGTGTCACGGCTGCATTGCTGCTTCCGCCGCCTAGTCCACCCTCTATCGGAATACGCTTCCGAAGGTGTAAACATGCCCCTTGCCTAACCCCTGCTGCGGCTTGAAGCTGTCGCGCTGCCCGGACGACCAGGTTTCGGTCATCGCATGGCAGGGCAGAGCCTTCGCAAGTCATCGTAATAGTAGGTGTATCAGTGATCTCGATCTCGAGCAAATCGTAGAGATCGATCATCTGAAAGACTGTTCGCAACTCATGGTAGCCATCTGGTCGCCGGCCAAGCACCTGAAGTGACAGATTGATCTTGGCAAATGACGGAAATACAACGGGCATTGCACCTGTGGTCTCTGGCAGTGTTTTCAAAAAGCCGGCATAGCAGCTTGCTAAGGCAGATTGACGAAACCAATGGAAAACAACAAGCCCCGACCGTAGTGGCAAGTGGCGCATCCGATGGTTGGCGTTCTGCCGACTTTCCGGGATAATCCTCCCAGGGCAAGGAGTAGGGCATGTTTCCTGAATTGTTTACGATTCCCGGTATAGGCTTCGTCATCAACACCTATGGCGTGTTGCTTGCCATTGGTTTCCTCAGTGGCATGTGGCTAGCCGGATGGTTTGCGGCAAAGGATGGTCTACCGCGAAGTGAGGTCTTCGATATTGTGCTTTATGCCCTTGTGGCCTCACTTGTTGGATCGCGAGCTCTACTGGTAGCTGTTGAATGGGAGACCTTTCACCACGACTGGCGTGCCATCTTCTCGCTCGATGTGTTGCGCTCTGGCGGCGTCTTCTACGGCGGGTTCTTGGCAGCGCTCCTTACCAGCGTGGCTCTTGTTTGGTGGCGCCGACTTGACTGGTGGCGGGTGGCTGATGCTTGTGCGCCTGGCATTGCTTTGGGGCAGTTCTTTGGTCGCCTAGGCTGTTTTGCTGCTGGATGCTGTTGGGGAAAACCAACCAATGCATGGTGTGGGGTACGCTTTTCTGAACGAGGGCATGAGCTGACCGGCGTACCTTACGGTATCCCGCTCCACCCCACCCAACTCTATGAAAGCCTGGCAACGCTGGTTCTCTGCCTGACGCTAGGCTGGCTGTTCTACCGGCGGCGGTTTTATGGGCAAGTCATTTTGGCATATTTGTTTAGCTATGCCGTTCTTCGATTTGTGATTGAAATCTGGCGCGATGACCCACGTGGTAATGTAGGGCCATTTTCCACCTCGCAGGCGATTGCGCTAGGTTGTGCCGCTTTTGCCGTTATTGCCTGGCTGATTCGGCAGCAGCAGGCAGCCACAAATGCCGATGCCAGTATGCTGGCTGCACCGCCATCGCCTCCATCGTCACCGTCTTTGCTCCCCCCAGAATCCTAGGATTTTACTGTTGGTACCTCACATTTCTCGCCATGTCCACGGCACAGGCGGCTTCGACCGCACCAGCTTTTATTCAAGCCTCACCAAAGGAAAAGTTTGACAAAAAGGCTGCCGCCAAGGATACCGCCCGGCTTATGGCGAAATACGGCGCGCCCTATCTGCCTTATTTCGTCATAGCATTCCTTTGCCTTGTTGGCGCAGGGAGCTTAGCGCTTACCTATCCGCTTTTTGTAGGGACGTTGTTTGGCTCGATTTTTTCGCCCGAGACTCCTTCGGCGCTGGCTCCGCTTCTGAAACTTGTCTCAAACTGGCTGACCACGCTGTTTCCCAGTTACCGCTTCTCACCACTTGATCCGGTGCTGGCGCTACTGACGGGCATCTTGGTGGTGCAGTCCGTTCTGAGCTTTGGCCGTACCTACCTGCTCAACTATGTGGGTGAAAGGCTGGTTGCCGACGTGCGTCGGGACCTCTACCGGCATCTGCTCTCACTGGACATCATGTTTTTCGCCAACCGGCGTACCGGCGAGCTGACCTCTCGAATTGCTTCCGATGTGACAGCGATTCAAAACAGCGTCACGCTGAGCCTAGCCGAAGCTTTACGGCAGGTGATGGTGTTCATTGGCGGAACGGCGTTTCTGTTCTGGATTGACTGGCGTCTAGCCAGCCTTTTGCTTGCGCTCATACCGGTACTCGTCGTGAGTTTCGCCTTTTTTGGACGTAACATCCGACGACGCAGTACGCGCGTCCAAGATGCCATTGCGGAAGCAACAGCCATCCTTGAAGAAACCATCGCCGGTATCCGCACGGTACAGTCTTTTACCCGCGAGCCGTACGAAGTCAGCCGGTATGAAGCGCATATTGCCCGTTCACTACGGGAAGCTCTGGGACGTGCCCTTTCTCGTGGGCTCTTCAATGCAGCAATTGTGTTTGTCCTGTTTGGTGGTTTTGTTGGGCTGCTCTGGTACAGTGGCAATCAGGTTCTGGAGGGCAAGCTGACGGCCGAGCAGCTCATCCAATTTCTGTTTTACGCTGCCTGGGTCGGCGGCGCCCTGGGAACGCTAGCCGAGTACTACGGTGAGTTCAACCAGATGATCGGCGCATCTCGGCGCGTTGTGGAGCTTTTCAACACCAAACCTGCCATTTGCGATGCCCCCGAGGCTCGGTCAGTGCCGGAAGTCCGGGGGCTAGTCGAAATCTGCGAGGCCCGCTTCATCTACCCTGGAAGGACAGAGCCAGCGTTAGATGGCGTTAGCATTACCGCACATCCCGGCGAGGTTATTGCGCTGGTTGGACCAAGTGGCGCCGGCAAATCTACTCTGATTACGCTGATTCCTCGCTTCTATGACCTCACTGCCGGCAGTATTCGCGTGGATGGACTGGACGTACGGCAGTGGAAGCTGGCTGATCTGCGCGCCCATATCGGCATTGTTCCTCAAGAGACAACGCTCTTTAGCGGTACGGTATATGACAACATTGCTTACGGAAAGCTCGATGCCACCCCTGAAGAAGTCGAGCGTGCGGCTCGCGCTGCTTATGCGCATGACTTTATCATGGCGTTTCCACAGGGCTACCAAACGATTGTTGGTGAGCGTGGCATCAAGCTTTCGGGGGGACAGCGGCAACGCATTGCCATTGCACGCGCCCTGCTCAAAAACCCACGGATTCTTATTCTTGATGAAGCAACAAGTTCCCTGGACTCGGAGTCGGAGCATTATGTCCAGGCAGCACTTGAGGTGCTCATGGAAGGTCGTACAACCTTTGTCATTGCTCACCGCCTGTCAACCGTCCAGCGAGCCACGCGCATTATCGTCATGGTGCATGGGCGCGTTGTAGAAGAAGGTACGCACAAGGAGCTGCTGGCGCGCGAAGGGATATACAAAAAGCTCTACAAACTTCAGTTCCGCGATGTGCCCGAGTGGATTCTGCAAGAAGCTGGCTTGCAGGAAGCGCCAGCCCTGGAATCCACTCGGGCTAGTTTACGGTAGCACTAGGCTGTTCCGTTGAGGCCAATGTTGAGCACAACACGCCCGTTGATTTTGCCTTCCTTCATCCGCTCAAAGACGTGGTTGATTTCCTCCAAGGGTTGGAGTTCGATGTTCGCCTTGACCTTTCCTTCGGCGGCAAACTGTAGGCTTTCCTGCAAGTCTTTGCGAGTCCCCACAATTGAGCCGCGCACCGTTAGGCGGTTGAGCACCACGTCGAAAATTGGCAGGGGAAATTCTCCTGGAGGCAACCCTACCATTGAACATGTCCCTCCGCGCCGGAGCATGCCAACGGCCTGGCGGAAGATGGAGGCTGAAACAGCAGCGACCACAACTCCGTGTGCCCCCCCTCCAGTTTGACGCTTGATAGCTGCCACCGGGTCTTCTTCTTTGGCGTTCACTGTTACCTCAGCGCCAAGCTGCCGGGCCAGTTCAAGCTTTTCAGGGGCAACGTCTACAGCTCCGACGTGCAATCCCATAGCCTTAGCATACTGCACGGCCATGTGTCCGAGGCCGCCGACGCCGATGACCACCAGCCATTCGCCCGGACGCGCCTGGGTTTCCTTGATGGCTTTGTAGGTTGTCACGCCCGCGCATAGCACTGGCGAAGCCATGGCGAAATCAAGACCATCGGGGATATGTCCGACGTAGGCTGCTGGAGCAAGGACATATTCAGCAAAGCCACCATCTACGGAATACCCTGTGTTATGCTGTTGTTCACATAGCGTCTCCCAGCCGGTCAGGCAGTAATCACATAAGCCGCATGCGTCATGCAACCACGGCACGCCGACCCTATCGCCTTCTTTGACCGATGTTACCCGGTCACCAACAGCCGCTACGTAGCCAGCTCCTTCGTGACCTGGTACTAGAGGGAGTTTCGGTTTGATGGGCCAGTCACCGTCGGCAGCATGCAAGTCCGTGTGACAGACCCCACTTGTGACAACCTTAATGAGAACTTCCCCTGGCCCCGGACGAGGCACATCCACTTCTTCAATGACCAGTGGCTTTCCAAACTCATGAACCACAGCTGCACGCATTTTGTTTGGCAGCATGCGTCAAAACCTCCTTGTACCGAGACTCTGCTCCATCAACAACATACCTTTTGGCCAAGCCCACTCTAGAAAGAACTCCGCCTGGCTAGTGATACATTCGTAAAGACGTTGTTTCTGGAAGCGCTGTTGGGGGGTAGCAGAATTGTGACATTCGATACACTAGCCGAAGTGACGCACGTTGGCAAACAATGTTTTTCTTCGGAATGATTTTCGGGTAGCCGGTCAGTACTCGCGCCGCAGCGGGCGCCCCATGATTTCGGCCATGGCGTCCTGAACGCTTCGACCTTCGTAAAGCACCTGGTACATGCCGCGCGTAATGGGCATATCTACATGATGCTTCTGGGCTAAGGCATAAATGGCTTTCGTGGTTTTGACCCCTTCGGCTACGTTTGTCATACCGGCTAGGATGTCCTCAAGCCGGCGTCCTTTGCCGAGTTCGATGCCAACATAGCGGTTGCGGGAAAGTGCGCCGGTAGCCGTCAGAAAGAGGTCGCCGACGCCAGCTAAACCAGACAGTGTTTCAACCCGTGCGCCAAGTGCCAAGGCCAGGCGCGTTATTTCTGCCAACCCACGGGTAATAAGTGTGACGACGGTGTTGTGACCGAAACCCAACCCCACCATAACGCCGGCGGCCATGGCAATAACGTTCTTTGAAGCGCCGGCAATCTCGACGCCAGTAACATCCTGGTTGTAATAGAGGCGAAAGTTAGGTGTGCTGAGTTCACTCTGGACGTACTCTCCCCAGCGTGGTGCAAAGGCCGCCACAACGGTTGCCGTCGGATCACCTTTTGCGACTTCGTAGGCGAAATTGGGGCCAGAAAGTGTGACGTAGCGTGGCTCGAAAAGGTCATGCCAAACATCAAAAGCCACTTCTGACATGCGCATCAGGGTGTCTGTCTCGATTCCCTTAGTAGCGCTGACAAACACCATGGTGGGTGTAAGATAGGGGCGCATGGCTATTAGGACGCTACGAGTCACATGCGATGGCACGACGAGTAGGACAATTTGGGCGCCTTCAAGAGCGATAGCCAGCTCGGCCGTGGGTAAGATATTTTCCGGCAACCGAAAACCCGGCAGATAGGGTTGGTTTTCACGAGTGGTGCAGAGAGCGGCAATGTGTTCTGGTCGGTGTCCCCAGAGGGCAACGGTACGGGTCTTGCCGTTAGAGGCTGGACGCGCAGCCGCAACCAAAGCGAGCGCCGTTCCCCAACTTCCGGCACCAATCACGGTGATTCGCTCGGCAGGGTACATAGGTACATCCGTGGCGGGAGCGGCTCTCCCCAGATCAAACTGGATTCGGGCTACAATAATCGAGACCCATCTGGCTGGACAATCGGTTAGCTAAAGGTTGCTTCTTGTCGTATGGTCTGGCTTGAGTTTATTTCCGGTGTATGAAGTTGAGTGATTTCGCCGCCGTCATCTTTGACATGGACGGACTACTGATTGATACAGAGCCTTTGTACTGCCAGTCGTGGCAGCGGGCGGCTGCTGATTGCGGTTTTGTTATTACACCACACTTTTACAGGCAGCTTGTGGGACGCTCTCGCGCCGATGCTCTTCAAATTGTGTTGGAGCACTTTGGCGATAGGGTTCCGATGCCGGAATTTCACGAGCGCGTACTTCATTATGAGACTATCTGCTTTGCTGAAGCACCCATTCCTGTCAAGCCGGGTGCCTGGGAAATGATTGCGGCTGTGGATGCCCAAGCTCTGCCCAAGGCACTGGCGACCTCGACACATCGTCCAGCAGCCCGGCAACGTTTGGTGCGCACGGGGTTGGACCGGCACTTCCACGTTATTGTTACCGGTGACGAGGTGCAGCGTCCCAAACCGGCGCCGGACATTTACCTAACGGCCTGTGAACGGCTGGGTGTGCCGCCCCGGGACGTGTTGGCTTTTGAGGATTCCGAGCCGGGCGTCCAGGCCGCCCATGCCGCCGGTGTTACGGTCATTATGGTGCCTGACCTCAAAGCACCATCACATGAAACCCAAGCCCGCGCTATCCGCATTTTCCCATCGCTGACCTTGGCGCTCGATCACCTGTGCGCATAGCTTTCAAATGATGGCGGTCTTCAGAGAGAAGGCGAATTTCCAAAATCCATATTTCTGATTCAATGCCACTTGCAGAATCAGATGTATCGCATCCACAGCCTACCTGGAAGCAGCAACTATGGTTTGTGTCTATTGGTCTGCTTGGTGCTGGCTGGCTGTGGTTTGCCTTGTCCCAACATGGGATTGGGCTTTCGCCAGATTCAGTAGGCTACCTGGCAGTTGCCCAGCATTTGCTTGAAGGGAGGGGCTTTCTTTCCTACCGTGGTGAACCTTTTGTTGCCCAGCCGCCACTGTACCCTCTGACAATTGCCACGGTGAGCTTCCTGCTTGGCTTCACCCCGGTGACATCAGCTCTCCTGCTCAACCTTCTTCTTTTCATCGCTGTTGCCTATCTCTCCGGCAGGCTTGCCTTCCTGGTCACAAAGTCTTTTCCCATCTCAATTACAGTCTGTGCCTCGGTTGTCCTGGGTGTACCGATAACCTGGGTTTCGGTCTTTGCCTGGAGTGAAATGCTTTTTATCTTTTTCACAATTCTGGCTTTTCTGAATATGTCCAGTTTCATTTTGTCCAAAGATATAAAAGATTTACTGGCCTGCTCCTTTTTTGTAGCCTGCTCATGTTTGGTTCGTTATGTAGGTTTTTTTTCTGTACTTTCATTTCTGCTATCTATGATTTTACTACCTAATAAAAAATTGTGGAAAAAACTGTATCAAGTATTCACCTTCTCATTTGTTTCACTGTCTTTTATATCCTTCTGGATACTAAGAAACTACATTCTATCGGAAACTCTATTCGGTCCTAGAACTACAGCCTCTCTAAAATTTTATGAAATTATCTTTCTCTTATGTGACACTTTTACCAGTTGGTTTGTAATCCAAGTTAACATTTTTCAAAAAGGAACTTTTTTATTTGTGTTTTTTGCTTTTTTGTTTGTAGTATTTACCATTATCTGTAAGCATCAGATTAATGATCCCAACATATCGTTTCTCTCAGTCTTCACTTTTATTTATCCTCTGCTCATTCTCATTTCTTCTGTACATTTTGCCTATGATCCTATTGATAACCGGTTACTTTCTCCAGTTTTTATACCTCTGGTCATTGTTTTGTTGAGCTTCTCGCATCAAGTGCTCTATCTATATCTGAAAAGCAAGGTCTCCAGTAGAGTGCAATCCTGGCTTGTGATTGCAGGGGCATTGATCTGGTTTACTCATCCGGTAATTTCCACACTGACACTTGGATTTGAGGTACGCCAGGAAGGCAAGGGCTACCACGCCATTTACTGGCAGACCAGCCCGACCCTGGCTCATGTCCGCCACGTGCGCGAGCAACTTACCCAACGGACGGTCTACACCAACGACCCCGAAGGACTGTACTTTTTGGCCCACATCCGGGCCGAGCACCTTCCCTTCCGGTTTCGTCCAACCTGGCCCGAACCAGGACAGGCTTACCTGATTCGCTTCAAACATGCCTATCGCGGTGAGTGCCTGGACATCATCGAAGGACTTCGCCGGGCAGCCGACATCAAGCTGCTGGCCCAATTTTCCGACGGTGAAATCTATCTGGTGACACACAAATCCCTTCTTGCATCTCCAACATTGGTGCCTCATTAAGTAACTTTTTACACCGATCAACTACTACAATGATGTGTAGCCTATCAGGAAGACAAAAAAGAGCAAAACCTCATCAATATAGCACTGGTCTCTTAGGCGTGAGGTCAGCTTTCGGTTCTGATCTAACGTCCTGTAAGCAGGCATCCTTTTATGTGATTCTTGGGTTTGGGGAGTGATTAAGCGACATGATAATATCTACAGAATCCAGTCTACTAAACTCACAACTTAACCGGAAACAACAAGTTTGGTTTGTATTCATCGGTTTAATTGGTTCTTTCTGGTTGTGGTTTGCTACATTTCGGCATGGGATTGGAATCTCACCGGATTCAGTAGGGTACATGGCAGTTGCCGAAAACCTACTCAAAGGGAAAGGCTTTATCTCCTATAACGGCGAGCTTTTTATCGTGCAGCCACCAATGTACCCTATAGCTATAGCCGCTTTTAGTTTTTTCTCTGGATTAAGTCCTGTTAAGTCTACTTTACTGCTTAATCTTTTACTTTTACCTCTTACTACTTATGTATCTGGGAAATTAGCATTCTTAATTACAAAATCATTTTTAGTATCACTACTCGTCTGTTTTTCAATAGTATTTGGAGTACCAATAAATCATGTATTTACTTATGCTTGGAGCGAACCACTTTTTATATTTTTGTTGACCTTTGCCCTCCTTTACATGGTGAAATTTATTGATTCTGATAAGAAAAAATATCTGGTAATTTGCTCAATCTCTGTTGGTTTTTTGACTATAACCCGCTACGTAGGCATTTTCATAATAATAGCGTTTCTCATGCTGCTACTTCTCGCCATTGAAAAGAAAGTTATAAAAAGAAGAAATGAAATATACTTGTTTTTATTCATTTCCTCTTCTCCAATTTGCTTTTGGGCTGTGAGAAACTATAATCTCTCTGGGTCTTTCTTTGGTCGCTCGAATAGATCACTTTACGGCATAGGTGAACACGCCTTTGGTTTTAGTGAAGCCATAACCAGTTGGTTTATTCTCCCTGTAAATTACTTCCAGAATAAAATACTGATTTTTCTGATAGCAATTGCACTACTATCCTCTATACTTTCTATCACCGCACTGAATCATGGCAAGAATCTAAAAACTCTTGCCTTAATAATACTTGTTTATGTTTACTCTCTCTTTCTATTTATTACCTGCGTGAACACCCAGACAGATCTAATAGGTAATAGACTGCTTTCGCCTATTTTTATTCCACTAGCAATCGTACTACTAGATCTATTCTACCATCGAATCTACATACGAGTAGTAAATAAGATACCCAAGAAAATGCATTTTTTACCGACCGCTTTGAGTTATGTAATCTGGTTTACCTATCCTATAGTTTTCACACTGGAACTCGGACTCGAGTCTTACCGAGAAGGGCTGGGCTATCATGCCACTCACTGGCAACAAAGTGAAACGATAGCCTATGCTCGCCAAGCCCACAAACATCTCGTACAGCTACCCATCTATACCAACCAACCCGAGGCAGTGTATTTTTTTGCGCAAATTCAAGCTGGACGTCTAAGATGTGTGCAATCTAATCTGATAGCTTATACCAGCGATCCAACTTGGTTAGAAGCAGAACAAGTGTATCTGATTTGCTTCAAGGAGGACTACCTCAGTGACTGCTTAGGTACTCTTAAATCAGCCTATAATCCTGACATCAATCTAATAGCCGAATTCTCTGATGGTGCAATCTATCTGATGACACGGAGAAAAATCTAGGATTCTAGGCTGATCACCACAATCAACTTGGGTTAGCCTTGGTCTTAGCGTACCATAGGCCGGAGCTGCTCAATGTGCTGGCTGATTTCCGCCGGCGAAAGATGCCGGGAGGCTTCCGGCAGCATGTCACGTGAGGTCGCTTCCCGTAAGGCAACCAAGGTTTAGTACTCGATGGCCACTTCATCCCGGGCCGGGGTAAATTCCTGGGCTACAGCACGTACGTCTTCCGGGCTAACTTCCTTGCGCCCAGCTTGCCGCGCCACCCGGCAGCGGATGAGAATAGGCTCAATATCCGCCCCTGAAAGCCTCCTCTGTTTTTTTGCAATACTAACTATTCAATATGCTGGTCAGTAGAATAATCCATAGCAATGGTGTTTTTCTTGACAGTACCTGCTCGTTTGATTACCTATGTACACAACTTCAGAGAATGCTGCCTTCCCGAATCAAGCCAAATTCTCAAAGGTTACATGATTGACGTGATAACATCCGAAGCACTCTCCGTACCCCATCCGCGACTTGGTTGGAAACAGCAAATATGGTTCATGCTCATTGGCCTGCTTGGCGCTGGCTGGCTGTGGTTTGTTATGTCTCAGCATGGGATTGGAATCTCACCGGATTCAGCAGGATACTTGGCAGTCGCCAGTAACTTAATTGAAGGAAAGGGCTTTGTTTCTTACTCAGGCGAACCTCTCATTGTACATCCGCCACTGTATCCTCTAGCTGTTGCTACTTTAAGTTTCTTATTTGGTTTAGAACTGACAACGTCTGCATTAGTACTTAATCTCTTGCTTATAGCCTCAACTGCTTTTGTATCTGGAAATCTTACATTCTTAGTTACGAATTCATTTCTAGTTTCATTGTTTGTCTGCTTTTCAATAATACTTGGGATACCAATTTTTCAGGTGTTTATCTATGCTTGGAGTGAACCTACTTTTATATTCTTTCTAAGTGTTGCTTTTCTTTATCTAGTCAAGTTTATTGAATATAGAGACAAAATATACTTATTGGTATCTTCAGTTTTTGTTAGCCTTGCTTGTACGACACGCTATACGGGAATTTTTATCTTGATTTCATTCATAATTTTTTTAGTTTTTATATTCAGGAAAGACATAGTGAAAAGAAGAAATGAAATATACACATTCTTGTTTATCTCTTCTTTCCCACTTTACCTATGGGGAATGAGGAACTATATACTTTCCCGAACCTTCTTTGGTCGTTCAAGAAATCCTCTTCACAGCTTTAGTGAACACAGCTTAGGTTTTGTCAATGCTGTTACTAGCTGGTTTATTTTTCCAGTGAACTACTTCCAAAATAAAACTCTCTTGTTCTTAGTTGCGTTTCTGCTAATCTTCATACTTCTTGTTATTGGCGTAAAAGAAATTGCGAATTTAAAAGTTTTGTCACTAGTAGTTTTCATTTTTTTATACTTATTACTTCTCTTCATTGCATGCGTGAGTACCCACCAAAATCTAATTGACAATAGGCTACTTTCACCTATCTTCATCCCTTTGGGGATTGTGCTAATAGATTTCTTCTATCGTCGAATTTATCTCCAATTAATGGACAAAATCTCCAAGCGAGTCCGGCCTTGGCTAGTTGTTCTAGGACTGATAGCCTGGTTTACTTACCCAGCGATCTCCACATTGAAATTTGGACTCGAGGTTCGCAAAGAAGGCTTAGGCTATCAATCTGTTCACTGGCAAACCAGCGAGACTCTAGCCTATATCCGTCGAGCACGCGAGGAGTTGCACCAACTACCTATCTATACCAATGATCCCGAGGGGCTATACTTCCTTACTCATATCCACGCTGGGCGCCTGTCTATTCAGTTTCACCCGAACTGGCCAGCAGCAGGAAGAGCATACCTGATTTGCTTCAAGCAAGGCTATCTTGGTGACTGCTTGGAAATTCTCGACAGACTGCGTCAGAATCCTGACATCAGGCCGGTAGCTGAGTTTTCAGACGGCACAATCTATTTGGTAACGCGCAGAAATCTTCAAGTCCCCAGACCCGGCAACCACTAGGCCGATTCGGGTTTAGCTAGCCTCAGCCTAGCGTACCATGGGACGAAGCTGCTCAATGCGCTGGCTGATTTCTGCCGGTGAAAGATGCCGAAAGGCTTCAGGTAGCATGTCGCGCGAAGTTACCTCCCGCACAGCAACCAAGGTCTGATACTCGACAGCAACTTCATCCCGAGCCGGAGTAAATTCTTGGGCCACAGCACGTACGTCTTCTGGGATAACTTCCTTGCGCCCGGCCTGCCGTGCAACCCGCCGACAGCGAATGAGAATAGACTCAATATCTGCCCCTGAAAGCTTTAGATCGCTTTTTGTAATCGGCGACCAGTCCGTAACCCGATGGACAATCCGGTTTTTCTTAATCATAGCCTCAATGATAGCAAGACGGTCAGCCTCAGATTCCGGGTAAAACAGAGAGATGTGTTCTTCACACCTTCCCTGTCGCTTCAAGTCAATGGGAAGTAAGTCAGGGCGCGAAGTCATCAGTATCCAGAGAATGCGTCCGCGATTGTCAGTATCCCCCATAGCAGCCGCAATCTTGGAAAAGATACGTTTGTCTACACCACTGTCTCCACCGCTATCCCGGTTACCTAGTGTGGCATCAGCCTCGTCAATAAGAACAACTATCGGTGCCAGCGTTTGAATGAGATTGAGAATCTTTTCAAGATTGGATTCCGAAGAGCCGACCCATTTGTCCCGGAAGTTTTTGAATTCAACGACATTCAACCCACAATCCTTGGCAAAGGCTTCGGCCAGAAAGGTTTTCCCCGTTCCAACCGGACCGGAAATAAGAATACCCATTGGGGCTTCCTCAGTCTCGCCATTACGGATAACCTCGGCGATGTTGCGCAAGTAGGCTTTAGCCTTCTCAAAACCGCCAACATGTTCAAGACCGTACTTTGGTGTTACAAACTCAATAAGACCGACGCACTCGGCTTCGATGATAGACTTTTTCTTGGCGCGTACAAGGTCAATTGTCAGTCCTTCTTCATTGAGCGTAGCAGCCTTGATAACCGAGGAGATATGGACGCGGTTCAGACCGGAAGTAAGATGGGCAAGCTGCTCGTCGCTAATCTGCATCTTAAGACCGAGCACGCTGTTCCCAAATTCAGCTCTTATTTTCTCAAGCTGTTCATTGAACTTTTTTGTTTCTTCGTTAAGTCGATCGACACCTTCTTCGCGCAGAATACGTTCTGCCTTAACTTTGAACTCGGCCTTGAGTCGCTCGATTTCCCTTTCAGGACGGCCGTTGCGTCGCTTCGCTATCTCAGCTAACTCATAGCGGATATAATCCAATCGTTCGGCATAGTCTGGATATGGTACTCGAATGTGTGTCAGACGCGAATTTTCACGAAGATACCTTGAAATATCTGACAGATTTTCGGTAATGAAAATAACGATGTTGTCAGAGTTCAGTAAGCGCGCACTAGTCAACCAGCGCTGGAACATAACCAGTAAGTTCCGTTCGTCACTGCTGAGATAAGCCATTTCACCGGCTGGCACAAGTGTTTCAAGAAAATTAATAACGACGGCAACCTGATCGCTGCTGTAGAGGAATCGTTCGATCAGTCCCAGTGCCGGAACTGGATCGCGTGGTAGCGTTGTTAAAGCCTTTGCATCGGCAAGCGGATTGACGACCCGTAAGGTTGCCAAAAACTGCCGTTCAGCTTCTTGTGATCCAAAGGAAATTCCCTCACTTCGGTTGTAAAGTACAATGTGTTTGTTTCCAAGCATTTCTTGTTGGAGAAAAGTCACCAACCCCACATAGCCACGCTTGGCACGGGCTAAGTCATAGACATTATGATGCAGCAGGAAATGGCTTGCTTCGCCGGAAAAGTACTTACGCCCCATTTCCGCCGCCCAGTGCGGAAGTTGTTTGAGTTCATCAAGCGTCAGCAAGTGACGAGTAGCAGACATCGTGTGTTCTTGCATTTCAAGTCAGGTGTGGGAAACAGTTTCCGCGGGCTGGCTGCGCCGTGCTACCAACACAACGGCATAGACAGCAATGGCTTCCTGACGACCAACAGCGTCTTGCCCTTCGTTGGTCTTTGCCTTGATACTGACTGCATCATAAGGCAAACAGAGAACGGCGGCCAGACGTTCGCGCATGGCGTGGATGTAAGGCGCAAGCTTTGGTCGCTCGGCCAGAATGGAAGCATCTACGTTGACCACCTCAAAGCCGTGGGCAGTTACAAGCGCTGCGGCCCGTTGCAACAGGGCCAAACTGTTAGCGCCAGCCCACTGCGGATCGGTGTCAGGGAAATGCGTGCCGATGTCACCCAACGCCAACGCCCCTAGCAGAGCATCGGTAATTGCATGAGTTAGGGCGTCGGCATCCGAGTGACCAAGCAGGCCGCGTTCATAAGGAATAGTCACGCCGCCCAAAAGCAACGGGCGGCCTTCGACCAAACGGTGGATGTCATAGCCCATCCCAACCCGATACATTCCACCTCGCATCGCATTCCCAGCTCTCTGTGGCTATCTCAAAGGTACCGTTCCTGATGGTACTGGGTAGGGCACAAAACACTGGCGACAGCGCGCCTCATACAACCCCTCAGCTCCAACCACCACCCGCCGCTCGTCAGCAATAAGCCGCTGAGAAAAGTTGGCTGGATGTCCGCAGACAACACAGATCGCTTGAGGCTTACTTACGTACTCAGCAATCGCTAACAAATGGGGAATCGGCTCAAAAGGCTCTCCACGGTAGTCTAAGTCTAGTGCCGCCACAATGACGCGCCGTCCCTCCTGAGCCAGTTGGTGACAGACCGAGACTAGTCCCGGTCCTAAGAACTGTCCCTCGTCAATACCGACCACTTGGGTTTCTGGCCGTAGACATTTCAGAATGTCTTCGGCATTTTCAACAACTTCAGTTTCAAGGCGCAGAGAGCTATGGGACACGATAAAGTTGGCTTCATACCGGTTATCAAGCCGGGGTTTGAACGCTTGCACAACCTGACGGGCAATTAGCGCCCGCCGCAAGCGTGTAATAAGGGCTTCCGTTTTACCGGAAAACATACCGCCGGCAATGACTTCGATCCAGCCACGTGGACGTGTCGACAACTCCATGGACACGGAATTCCTTACAACCGTTGAGTCTAAAAGTTAGCGCCGGACGGGCGGCGCTGACGGCCTGGGTACTGGAGAAATAACTGCCACAATCAAGACCACTGCCACCGATAGCAACAGCGTAATAGCAAGCCACACAAGATGTCCACGAACAAACTGGCGCAGCCGCATCCATCGCCGGCGTAATAGCTTTGGCAACCCCCCGGAAGGGGTTGGAGGAGCGACCGGCTCGAACTCAAAGACCGGTGCCTCTGTTACCAGGGGAATCCGCGAGCGAACCCGGTTGTCCTGCACCACAGTTTCCGGGAATACAAGCTGTCGCCCGGCTGATACGCCAGCCGTAGGCTCAGAGGGAAGTTGGTTGCATTGGTCAGAAGAAACGGGTGTATCGGACATCAGGATTCAGTGCCGGCGCAATAAGATTGAGCTTTCGCTTACTCTAGGTGAAGTAGCCCATCGTGGCCAAGAACTCTGCATTGAGCACAGCAGCACCAGCAGCGCCACGCACTGTATTGTGTCCAAGGATTGTCATCTTGATGTCCAGTAGTGGGTCAGGTCGCACCCGTCCTACAATGCTGGCCATGCCGTATTCCAGATCGCGGTCCAGACGCGGTTGCGGACGGTCCGGTTCACGCCGCAGCACGATAGGACGTACCGGCGCGCTGGGCAGTGCTTGGACCTCTGCCGGGCCGCGAAAAGCCTCTAGAGCAGCACAGACTTCATCTACTGTTGCCGGCTGCCGGAGCTTGACGGAAGCAGCACAGAGATGGCCGTCTGTCACAGCTACCCGGTGGCAGTGGGCGCTGAGCCGTAGTGCAGCCGGCTCGATTCGGTCTCCGACAAGCCGCCCTAGGATTTTGCGTGGTTCAGTCTCTACCTTTTCTTCTTCACCGGCAATGTAGGGAATGACATTGTCTACGATGTCCAACGATGCCACCCCTGGGTAGCCTGCTCCGGAAATAGCCTGCATGGTTGCCACCATCACCATTTCCACTCCAAAGGCCCGTTCTAGTGCTGCCAATGGAAGCACGAGCGCCAAGGTTGTGCAGTTAGGGTTAGTGACTAGAAATCCCCTTGTCCAGTCACGGCGCTGCTGCTGAACGGGAATGAGACGTGCATGCTCAGGATTGATTTCCGGCACAAGCAAGGGCACATCTGCAGCCATACGGTGGGCGCTCGAGTTGCTGATGACAGGGTAACCGGCAGCCGCAAAAGCAGCTTCCGTTTCCACGGCTATTTCACTCGGTAGGCTGGAGAACACTAGGTCGCAATCCAGCGGTGGACGGCACGGCGCTAGGGTCAAGGCTGCAATCCGCTCTGGCAAAGGTGTAGGCAGCTTCCAGGCCACGGCTTCCCCATATCGTTTGCCCTCAGATCGGTCCGAAGCTGCAATGGCCGTGATGGTAAACCACGGGTGCTGCTCCAAAAGTTGAATGAAACGCTGCCCAACGGTGCCCGTTGCACCCAGGATACCTACCCGCCAGTGTTTCATGATGTTTCCTCGTAAGATGAGTTGTGTACCAATTGCCCGTGGCCTGGTGGCCGGTCTGCTGCCCGCCGCTGCTCGCGCAGGAGAAATCCCAGAAAGGCTAGATTGCCGATAAGATACCGCCGCCACAGTCGGCGCGGTTCCTGGAGCAGCCGAAAACTCCACTCCAAGCCGCATGACTGCATCCAGCGCGGTGCACGCCTACGTTTTCCGGCCAGAATATCGAAGTAACCACCAACGCCAAGCGCAAACCGCACCCCTGTTTGCGGGCCATACTGGGCCAACCACAGCTCCTGCTTGGGAGAACCCATAGCGGCAAAGAGCACATCGGCTCGGGTACTTCGGATGGATGCGGCGACTTCCCGGGAAGCTGCTTCTGGAAAGTAGCCATCACGGGCGCCGACAATGGCCAGCGTGGGAAACCGTTGTTGTAACCGCTCGCGGGCAGCCATCACGACTTCTCTTGTAGACCCAAGCAAATAGATGCGCCCTCCGTAGCGAGCACACCAAGACAACACACTTTCCATCACTTCCGGTGCAGCCACTCGCGCCACTAACCGTCCACCAAAGCAGGAAAACCACTGCGTTGCCCACACGACGGACATCCCATCAGCAGTGACTAGATCAGCCGTGGCCAGAGCCATCCGAAACTCGGCATTCCGCTCAGCCTCGAGCAAAATTGCAGCATTGACCACTGCCATGCGCCGAAAGTCGGCTTGCTGCAACCAAGCCGTAACCTGCCCTAGAGTTTCCTCAAGCGTAAGGTTGGCAACCGGCACACCAGCAAAGATTGCCCCCGGACGCTTCACGGTCATGGGCTGTTTGCCTCTTGTTGTAGTTGTTGCATTAGTGCGCGCAGCGTCGGCAGGCGGCGGTCCTTTTCCGACAGCAGCGGTTCTTGAATCCCCCAGTCAATACCAATCTCCGGATCGTTCCAGATGATGCCGATTTCGTCGCTGGGGTCATAAAGTGCCGTACATTTGTAAAGGACTTCGGCCGTCTCGCTAAGCACCCGAAAGCCGTGGACAAACCCCGGTGGAACATAAAGCTGACGAAAGTTCTCAGCCGACAGGTGTACTCCTAACCACCGCCCGAAGGTCGGAGAATCTTGGCGGATATCCACCACAACATCGAGAATTTCACCTGCAATTACCCGGATAAGCTTCCCCTGCGGCTGCCGCCACTGGGCGTGGAGGCCGCGTAGAGTCCCCTTGACCGAGCGGGAGTGATTATCCTGGACAAAGGTGACATCTAGGCCGGCTTGCGCGAATTTCGCCTGGTGGTAGGTTTCCAGGAAAAAGCCGCGTTCGTCCCGGAAGACCTTTGGCTCAATGAGGATGACCCCTGGGAGTTCCGTTGGAATGAAGTTCATGACCGATGTGATGTAGCTTTCTTGCGCATGGCGGCAACCAGGTTGGAAGCAAGGTGCAGGCTTTCAAACGTTCCAGCATCTGTCCACCAGCCGTCGAGGATTTCCCAAGTTAGTTCCCCGCGCGCAATGTAGGCATTGTTGACGTCTGTGATTTCGAGTTCGCCGCGCTCACTTGGGGTGAGAGTGCGGATGATGTCAAAGACGGTGGCATCATACATGTAGATGCCGGTCACGGCGTAAGGCGAGGCTGGCTGCGCTGGTTTTTCATCAATGCGCACAACCTGCGATCCCTTGAGAGTAGGCACACCAAAACGCTGCGGATCGGGAACTTCCTTGAGCAGAATCTTGGCTCCGCGTCTCTGCTCCCGAAAACGCGCCACCGGGCCGGCAATACTTTTCTCAATCACATTGTCGCCCAGTATAACAACAATCGGGCCACCGTCGGCAAAGTCTTCGGCAAGCGACAGCGCATCGGCAATACCACCTTCACCCTGCTGGTAAGTGTAACTCAACCGCTTGAGGCCGTGTTCTTTCCCATTGCCCAGAAGCTGTAGGAAGTCACCGGCTTTGTTCCCCCCCGTTACCAACAAGACATCATCTATACCGGCTTCAACCAGCGTTTGAATAGGGTAATAAATCATGGGTCGGTCATAGACCGGCAGAAGGTGCTTGTTGGTCACTTTTGTCAGTGGGTACAACCGCGTTCCAAGCCCCCCTGCCAGGATCACGCCTTTCATAGCTAGGTCTCCCTTATTGCTAGAGTACTGATTGCTAGAGTACTGAGCACAAGTTGCTGATCATGCCGTAAACGGAGAAACACCACGGCAAGGCTACCCGGTCTGCGCCTGACGATAGGGCAGCAGCACTGTAAAAACAGTTCCCTGCCCTGGCGTGCTTTCGACTGTAATCGTCCCACCGTGATCTGTGACAATCTGGCGTGTCACAGCCAGACCAAGCCCAATACCAGTGTCTTTGGTGGAAAAGTATGGATCAAATATGTGACTTAGATCGTTTGGCGCAATCCCCAAACCACTGTCTTTTACTCGCACCACCTGCCCAGTGGCGGCCGGCGCAATGTGAATGCATAGTTGTCCACCACGGGGCATCGCCTCAATGGCATTGATGACCAAGTTCGAGAAGCAAGATTTGAGCGAGTCGGCATCCGCTTCAATGGGTATCCCGTCAGTTTCATCCACACATGCGAGAGATATATGCTGGGCTTCGGCTTTGGAACGCACCATGTCCAGCACTGCTGCCATAAGCTCGCCCAGCTTAATCGGGCGTAGCGAAAGGGTTGCCGGACGACCGATTCGCAACACGTTGGTCACCAAAGTATTGAGGCGCACAATCTCATCTTTGACGGCAACCGTTAGCCGCTCGAAGGTTGCCCTTTCGGCCGGCTCTGATGGGGCGTAGCGAGTACGAATGTGGTCTATGGTGAGGTTGATGAAGTTCAGTGGGTTGCGAATTTCGTGGGCAATCCCAGAAGCTAACCGCCCGACAACAGCGGCCCGTTCGGCCTGATTCAGACGCTCTTCGAGCTCGCGGACTTCGCGTAACCGCTCCACCATAGCATTGAAGCGTGCCGCCAGTAGACCAATCTCATCCCGCCGATTGAGCTGGAGCTGGACGGTTAGGTCACCAGCTTCAACCCGGCGTGTGGCAGCAACAAGATCGCCAATCGGCTGGGTAAAGCGCCATACCAGGGCAACCGCCGCCACCAATGCCACAACAAGTGCAGCACCTGTCACGAGCAGGCGTTGCCGCGAAGTTCTGGTAATGGTCTCGGCCAAAGTCTGGGCAGACATGGTGACAACAACGTAGTTGCGTTCTGGAGTGCCATCCTTACTTAGCGCCTGAAAAGGAATAAACACCGTTCTGGCAAGGTTGCTTTCGGCAGTGCTAGCTGCCAGCGGGTCGCCTTCCTGCACCAGGTTTTCACCGGTTGGGAGCGCCAGGCACTGCCCACGCTCTGCACGTAAAGTGCTGTCCGTTACCACTCCGTTCGCATCCACGATAGCAATCCGCCGAATGCGCTGAAGTTGGTTGGGCGTAAGCTGCCGCGATCGAAGAAAGTCATCCAGGTAATCGCTCGTGCTGATGCTCTGTAAACCAACTTCTAGCGCCATCGTCAGTTGTGCCGTCTGAACTTCAACTTGGTTCAGAATCTGGCGTTCAGCGCGGCGGTTGAGTTCATACAGCACAACCACCATGCCAATGATGACAATCGAGAGAAGAGCAGCCAGCCGAAGGCGAAGATCAAGGTAGCGCGGCATTCGTTGCGGTCTGTCGGAGAGGCGTCCGCAATCCCTTGGAGACGTTCTTAAAACCAAAGGGCGAGCGTGGCTGACATAACGACATTCACCAAGGACAACGGTAGCAAGAACTTCCAGCCAAGATTCATCAACTGGTCATAGCGCAGGCGGGGCGATGAGGCCCGCAGCCAGACATAGAGAAACAAAAACAGAGCTACTTTCAAAACAAAGTACACCGGCCCTAGCCAAGGCATCTGCGCTACGCCCGGCCCTTGCCAACCACCCAAAAACAGGGTCGTTGCCATAGCTGCTGCCGTGACCATGTTGGCGTACTCTGCCATGAAGAACATGGCGAATTTCATAGAGCTGTATTCGGTGTGGAAACCCGCCACGAGTTCACTTTCGGCTTCGGGCAAATCAAAGGGGGCGCGGTTGGTTTCCGCAATCATGCTGATGAGAAACACAAAGAAGCCTATCGGCTGAAACCAGAAGACGTGCCAGCCCAGTCCCCAGGCGCCCCCCTGCCGTTCCACAATCGTGACGAGATCGAGCGAACCAGCCTGGATCAGAACCCCAATGATGGAAAGCGACATTGCTAGCTCGTAGCTCACCAGTTGCGCCGAAGAACGCAATCCACCAAGCAGGCTGTACTTGTTGTTCGAGGCATAACCGGCCATGACGATGCCGTAGACCCCCATGCCCGTCATTGCCAGCACTGCCAGCAAGCCGACGTTGATACTCGTAACGTAGAGCGTCACAGGCCGGTCAAGGAACGGCAGGCTCACTTCCCCGCCAACCGGGATCAACACAAAGGTCATCAGCGCTGGCACAAGCGACAGCGCTGGCGCCATAACGTAGAGAAACTTGTCGGCGTCAAGGGGAATCAGGTCCTCCTTGAAGATAAACTTCAGGCCATCGGCAATAGGCTGAAGCAAGCCAAAGGGGCCTACCCGGTTGGGGCCATAGCGCATTTGGATAAATGCCAACAGCCGGCGCTCGATGAAGGATAGATACGCCACCGTCGTCATGAGCAGGACGAAACCAATGGCGATTTTTATACTCCAGGCAAGCAGTTGCTCGGTAAGCAGCATTGGTTTGACCAGTAGTCAGCACCTCAGCAAATGGGGGTGTGTATACTGGCATACCCTATCACTGCCCGCTTCTTGTGCAAACCCTTCCCAAACCAGCTGCCATTTGGCAGACTCCTTCGCCAGGCAATCTTTTGAAGAAACCAAAGTACATGCCGTATTCCAATTTCTGTCCAGCCTGTGGCGAGGCGCTACCGTTGCTGCCTGACAGATGGCAAGAGCGGATTTGGATCAAGCTCACCGGATGCCGATGTCCAGCCTGTGGTTATCGCCTTCGTGAAGGGCATTGGAAAAGCTTTGGGCTGGGGATGGGGTTGGGCCTGGTGGTGGGCCTAGGGCTAACCACCAGGCAGGCAGTGCAACCTGCCCCACCTCTTCCACTGCTCACCACCGGGCATTTGCTCGTGGGTAGAAGCCCAGACCGGGCAGAAGCGGTTTCTGAAACTCCTGGGACAACCATTTCCCGTGAGCGCCATCGCTGCGGTGCTCCGACCAAAAAAGGTACACCTTGCCAGCGGTGGGTCAGCGGCACAACGGGCTACTGTTGGCAACATCGGAGAAACTGATCCCGAAGATAGCTAGCAAAAACCCTACCAAGGGTGAGCTCCCAAAAGTTTGTGTAGGCAGGGATGGCACGCCGGTCGCACCCGACAACGGAGTTTGAAGCGCTGCACTGGACGCAGGGACGGCGCTATGTCGCTGGCCTCGATGAAGTCGGACGGGGGGCATGGGCAGGACCGGTAGTGGCTGCTGCCGTTGTTCTCAACCCTGCAGCGATTCCTGAAGGCATCCGAGACTCCAAGCAGCTTACCCCCTTGCAACGGAAAAGGCTTGCCCACCAGATTGAAGTAGCCGCGTATGGGATTGGTCTCGGCGTGGTAGAGGCAAACATCATTGATCGAACAAACATTCTCGAAGCCACCCGCCGGGCAATGCAACAGGCGCTGGCAAAGCTCCCCCTCAAGCCAGATGCTTTGTTGGTTGATGCTCTAGAGCTTCCAGCCGTAGAGATTCCCCAGCAAGCCATCGTTCAAGGCGACGTTCGCTCTGTCTCTATTGCCGCAGCCTCTATCGTAGCCAAAGTCTACCGCGACCAACTTATGGAAAGGCTCGATGCCTGTTACCCAGTGTACGGATTTGCACGTCACAAAGGGTATGGAACCGCATACCATCAACGTCAACTCGATCTTTGGGGGCCGAGTCCTATTCACCGGTTAACCTTTCGTGGGGTTGGTCCTAGGCCTCTCAAAAGGAATCGGTAAGTTATTGATTTTGCAAAACTTAAGAAAGATCAGCCGAATCTTTCGGCGTTTGACAGCACCTGCCCCCTGTGGTACTTTTAGTGCTCTATTAGCCTAGAGCTTCCATCGTCGCCACACCTTTCACCGGCCTTCACCGTAACGGGAGCCATGCCATGTCCTATACAAAAGCCAACGATCTACGAAAAGCCGAGAAGCTCGTTCAAAAGGGCAAGATCAAGGAAGCGATCAAGGAATATGAGCTCTTGGTCGCGTCAAATCCAGGTGATACCAACCTGCTCAACATTCTCGGCGACCTGTACGTCCGGGATGGGCGGAATGAAGACGCAATTGTTACCTTCGTCAAACTAGCTGAAGTCACCCTTCGCGACGGACACACACCACGGGCTATTGCTGTCTACAAAAAAATCTACAAACTGGCTCCTGGGAATACGGATGTTGCCCTGAAACTGGCGGAACTTTACGCCCGCCAGAATTTGATATCGGAAGCTCGCAAGCAGTACCTCGAAGTTGCTGATTATTACACGAAAAACGGCCGTACCCGTCAGGCGCTCGAATTCCTACAGCGCGTTGCCGACCTTGACCCGGAAAACGTCTCTGCCCGGGTACGATTGGCTGAAAACTACCAGCGCGAAGGGATGATTGAGCAGGCAATCGAAGCCTATATTGCTGCCGGGACTCACCTTGTGCGCAAATCTAGCCTGGCTGAAGCCCAACAGGTCTTCCAACGGGTTCTCGAGCTCAACCCCCTCAGCATGCCAGCGCTCAACTCCCTGGCAACCATCTACACCAAACAGGGAGACCCACAGCGCGCTGTTGAACTGCTTGAAAATGCTACCCGCCAAAACCCGGACAATGTTGATTTGCTAATCCTGAGTGGGCGCATTTACCTTCAGGCCGATCTTCTGGAAGAAGCGGAGAAGGCACTGCTCAAACTGCTCAAAGTTGACAAAAGCCGCTTTGAGTATGTCCTGACTCTGGCTCAAAAATTTGCTGAGAAGGGCCATTTTGACCGGGCTGTGAGTTTGGTAGAACAATGTGTCGAGCCAATGGTCACCCGGCGACAGGAAACGCGCGGGGTAGAGCTACTCAAGTCCATTCTTGAGACTGATCCCTATCATGTTGCTGCCCACCAGTGCATAGCGACACTTTACAAACGGCTAGGCGAAAGCAATGAGTTGTCGGGAACGCTCAAGGCCCTGGCCCAAGCGGCCATGCACCACAACAGACGTGACATCGCCGAACAGGCACTCAAAGAGCTCATTGAACTTGAGCCGAATGAGCCAGCCCACTTGGAACTGATGCGGCGCTGGGGCTTTACAAGTACGGTCAGTCCGACCATCGCCGAACGCGATCGCCTAATCAGTGCTCCCATCTACGCAGGTGGGGTTGGGCAGCGGGTGGAATTCGTTGATATTTCAACACCAAATCAGCCGCTCACACCGACAGTCAGTCCAGCTCCTGACTTTGGCTACACCTCTGGGTCAGGTTTTCAAATCCCGTCGCCGGAAACCTACCAGCCGCCAGTACAATCTGGCTTTGGCCTTAGCGGGACAACCAGTAGCTGGATGGATTCACCTGGGTCAGGGTTTGACCTTGGATTCAATGGTATGCAGAGTGGCGGCTTCAGCATACCAAGCAGCGGCTTTGAGCCATGGAGTGCACCTCCTCCAAGTAGCTATGCACCGTCTGCTGTATCAGAGCATCTCCCAGAAGACGTACGGCGGCTCAAAGGTGATGCTGAGCGCTTTGCCAAGTTGGGCATGCCAGACCAAGCAATCCGCTTGCTCCACGAAGCCATCAGTCAAGCGCCGAACAGTATCGAGTTGCGGCTGCTTTTGAAGCAACTCTATTCTGACATCGGACAGCCTCAAGAAGCAGCTCAGCAAGCAGTTGCCCTAGCTTCTCTCTATGCCCAGCAAGGAGACTACACGCAAAGCCAGCGTTACCAGCAGGAAGCCCAACTGACGATGGGTTCTCTTCCGCAGAGCTTTGCCCCGCCGCCGCCAACTACCGGCACATCACCGCTCTCTGTTACGCCGGTGGCACCTTCTCCAAGCGGCGATGAAGTTGAGATAGACATCAGTGGCGAGATGCAGACGCCAGTTTCGGCGCCACTTGGCAGCTCAACCGGGAGCGAATTTGGTTACACAAGCGGCAGCGGCTTCATTGTTCCAACCGAGGCAATTTATTCCGGCCCAGCTCATTTCCCGACAACGCCACCTTCAGAGACACCGTTTACCATCCAAGAGTCGGCCTTTGACTTGAGCACGGAACAAACAAGCAGTGCCTTTGCCTCGGTGACAGAAGAAAAACTGCGGGAGCAGTTGGAGGGGATAAACTTTTACATCGCACAAGGCTTCTACGATATTGCCCGTGATAACTTAGCTAAGCTAAGCCTTGAATTTCCCAACCACCCTGAAATTCTTGCTCTGCTTGCCAAGGTTCAAACTCCTGCCCCACAGACTACCTCCGAGCCAACCTTGGCAAGCTTGGCCATTGCAACCAATGCGCCGGCAGAAGTTCCTGTCTCCCAGCCAGAATCCATTGGTTCACTGATGAATGGCTTGGTGAGCGAGCTCGAAAAAGCCCTCGAAGAACTTGAAATGGGCCACTTCGATGCGCCAGCCGTCACCAACCTGGCAGCCAAACCTGAAGAGCCAGTAGACAAGACGCCAACCGGACCGCTCTTTTTGGGTGAGTCTGGGTTGCAGGATGTTTTCAACGAGTTCAAGCAGAGTGTAGAAGCAGAAGTAGAGGTCACGCCAGACTTTGAAACGCACTACAACTTGGGTTTGGCGTACAAGGAGATGGAGCTCTACGACGAGGCCATCGAAGAGTTCCAGACTGCCTTCCGTGGGACCGATCCCAACTCCCCGGACCCACACTACTTCCAAGTCTGCAACATGCTAGGCCTGTGCTTTATGGCTAAAAATGAGCCACAACTGGCCACGGTGTGGTTCAAGCGCGGCGTCGAGGCCCCTGGCCGAACGGAAGATGAATACCAAGCCATGCGCTACGACCTTGCTCTAGCCTACGAGCAGATGGGTCGCTATGACCTCGCCCTTGAAGTGTTTGAAACCGTTTACGCTGTAGACATCAACTACCGCGAAGTTGCCGAGAAAATCGCCGAGCTGCGGCAGCGTGTCAAACATTGACCACATGTTGCGCTGGGTCTTGTCCGGTGTCTGTCAAGTTAACGGCCACTCTCCTGATAATGCTGTGTTTTGAAGTTGGCCTGCTGCTTGCCGTCATCCCTTGGACACACTACTGGGAAAACAACTTTTTCCTTTTCTGGCTGACGGCACGTTTCCCAGGAAGCCAGCTCGCTGCCGTGATCCAAAGCGGCTACGTGCGTGGCGCTGTCACCGGTATCGGGCTTGCCAACATTGTTCTTGGTTTTCTTGAAATTGCCAGTTTTCGTTGGCTTCCCAGGGAAGCGTAAACACCTACTCGCCAATATCGATCGCTTTGCTTTTTGCTAGTTCGGCGCGGAAGACAGCTAGCTGAGCAGTCGGAATCTGCCAGTTGGCGTCGAGAGGTACGCTGGCCGGGCGAAGCCAGTCCGATCCCTTGGGTAGAGTACGCCACCAAGTGGCATATCGCGCAATCACAGCCTCTCGGTCACGCTCGTCAGCTAGGTAAAAGAACCCAAAATCTTCTCCTGAAACACTCCGCAGGGCATCGTAGGCAAAGTACCGAACAGCCGGATACTGATCGCGCAATGCCTCGATAAGAAAAGGAATTGCCCACTTGCGGTCACGGGCGCGTCCATCGGCGCCACTTGTCCCCAGCGCCCAGGCGGCTGTCACACGCGCTGAAGGGTCAGGGCTGAAAAGCTCGCGTACGATTTCCGACATTCTGGCTTCCGGGCGAGCTGTGTTGGCTTTGGAAAGCGCATACTGCGGGCCATACCACTGCGTCATGTAGTGTGCAGCCCAAGCGGCGCTTTCCCCAGGATGGCACATATTGCAGCCGTTAGGTAGGTTGATTGAAAGACTTTTGTCCGGCTCAGGATTGAGAATGCGATGGGTTCGTTTAGCTGTAAGCAATCCAAAGGAAATGCGGGGTCGGTGGCATTCGTAGCAGGCACTGCCGCTGCTGTCGGCTGGATGATGGGTATGGGCCTCTAAGTTAGCAGCAATGTCGGTGTGACATTGAGTACATGACTTGTTCCCCCGCATCTCATCATGCATCAAGGATTGCTGGCGGCCTTTGTGGACATCGTGGCAGCTTATGCATGTCATGTTCCCTTCAGTATGGCATTTGCTCATCAGCAAGCCTTGGTACTCATAGGCCGTCAGGCGTGGTGTGCCATCTGGGTAAAAGCGCGGGGCGAAACTGTAGTCACCAACTTTGGCCGTGGCGTCCAGCGGACGATAGTACTTCGATAAATCTTCGCCAGGCGTATAGGGGTCGCCCTTAGCCATGATTTCTCGGATGTTGTTGATTTCAGCCGGCAGCCGTTGGCCATGACAGTGGCCGCACACCTGGGTGTTGGTGCGTTTGTCCAGTCTGGCTTGATTGACGATGGTCGGGTCATCTGCCCGCGCTTGCCGGCGTAGCCACGTCCATCCAAAAGCTTGATTTTTTTCGACGTGCAGTTTCCCTGGGCCATGGCAGGCTTCGCAACCAATCCCCAGTTCCTCAACTTTGGTGTTGACAAACTGCCCAGTTTTCAAATCCATGCCGGGGTTACCTTTGACGTTGTGGCAAAAAATGCAGTTGTTATTCCACACACTGGTGTGGCGGCTGAAATCAGGCAAATCCGGGTGCAGAAACAGCCCCTGCAAGTTGAACCAGTACTTCTTCTCAATGTTCCAAGCAATTGGCAGGCGGTAAAACGTCGTTCCAACTTGGGTGACGTACTGTTGAAAACGGCGTGATCCGATGGTGCGGACAATTTTTGCCACACCCATGCGGCCGCTCGGGTCGAGCGTTTCCATGAAAAATTCATCCCCCTGCCGGAACATCCGCGAAGTAATTCCCTGGTAGGTGTAGGTAGCATTGTTGAAGTCTCCGACTACGGTCTCCGGCGTTGCTGGCTGCGTCATTTTGTGGTGATGCGATTGTGACCAGTGCTCGAACTGCTCCCGATGGCAAGCCCGACAGCTTTCTGAACCTATGTAGGCCACCTGTGACAGATCAGGTGCATACCTACGCAGCTCTTCTATCTGCTGATACCAAAGCAACCAAACCAGTCCAGCCAGAAGGCCACCGCCGAGAATTATGCTGACTTTAAGTGCAGCCGCCTTTGAGACCATGTGGACTTCCAGAACAGAATTTTACGGTTCTGGGCGGAAGGGCCGTTCGAGATACTGCTGGGCCTGCTGACGGACAACGGCATCATCGCTCGCCTCAAGCACTTTCCTGTATTCGGCTACAGCACGGTCGCGCTGGCCCAACGCATCGTACGCATTGCCCTTCTTGAGCGCAGCCCAAGCTTCCACCCACCGTGGACGCAAATCACCGTCCAGCGCTTCGTCAAAGGCATCCCGGGCCTTTTCATAGTTTCGCTGGCTTAGATATAGCAGACCAAGATTGTACCATGCCCAACTGCTGTAGCGATTGACCCGAATAGCAGCCTCAAATTGTTGCTGTGCCTCGGCTAACTCACCGTCCTCGATGTGTTGGATGCCACGTCGCACAACAACGGCCACTCGCAGTTCATCCGAAATACGGAGAATCTTCACATCCGGATCAATCAACAGGTCACGCGGCTCAGAAGTAGAGGTTAGGCTAAAGCTGGTTTCCCGTCCATCAAACTGGAGCGTAGCCCGCTCTGCACTGCCCTTTTTGGTTTCTAAGGTCACTTCAACCGGCATGCGGAAGCTTTCCAGTTGCTGGGCAAGTGTACCGCGCATGCGATATGTGCCGCCTGGGATTCGCAAAATCTTGTAATCCGGCACAAACTCTGGAACGCCTGTTGAGTCTACCCACAAGGCAAAAAACCAACGCAAGTCTCGGCCAGCCACCTGGGTAGCAAGGTTTTCAAAATCGTTCAGGCTGATGTTTTGGCCAAAGTACTGGGCATAGCAGGTTGTCAACAGCCGAAAGAATGTCTCATCACCCAACAGGATGCGCAGCATCCGAAAGACAAACGCTCCCTTGTAGAACATAATCGAGCGGTAGGCTGCCGATTGGTCATCCAGCTCAGCCGGGGCGCGCCGCAGCGATGATTGTGATTCAAAGGCCAGCGCCCGCTCTAAAAAATCACGGGCCAGTTCACGCAACTCCGCCTCATTGCGTCGGCTTTCCTCTACTAACAGGTAAGCATAGGTCGCCAAACCGTGGGACAGCCAGGCATCGTCAAATGACTTGAGCGCCACCGCTTGCCCCCACCATTGGAAAGCGACTTCCCGGCAGAGCAGTTCACGGGGTAGCTCACGAGTCCGAAACACCCGCGCGGCCAGCAAGGTTATGCCGGCGCTCGTCGAACTCTCTAGGCTTTCGTCATCAATTTCGGCTAGGGCCAGGGTAGGCCCAAAAGCATATTGCCCAAAGCTCTGCTCATAGCGCTCAAGCGCCTGGGCAGCGATGTCGGCATACTCAGCCGCACGGACTTCATTACCAGGGCGAACATACACCCGGATTTCTGTTGCACCCTGCTGTCGGGTCTGCACCTGGTAGCGCCCGACAGCCACGTTGCCAAACAGCACACTTTTTGCCGAGGCAAACGACCAGCGGATACGCAGCCCTGTGCCACCGGGCAACGCCGGCGCAGATTGCGGTAGAAAAGCCCCCGCGGCGTCCACCGGAGAGGCTGTCAGAAAAGCAGGCAGAAAGGTGTCTGATGGCCGCCGCGGGCGCGAACGTGGTGCCGGACGAGGGGTAGCCGGCGCCGGACTCGGCTGTCGCTCCGGTTCAAGAGGAGGCACTCCCGGCCCTGTCACCGGCTGCTTTGTCTGAAAGCCATAACCGACTACTGTCAACCCGTCGGGAACCGTTAGGTTCAGCGTAAAGGTTGCCGTATCGGCAGCATAGCCGTGGAAGGGAAACCATCGTCCGCCGTAGAGCAGATAGCTCACACCATCTGGGCCAATATAGGCCAAACGCTTGTTGGTCAGTACGCCTCCTTCAGGCGACAAAAGCTGTCCGGCATACTCAACAATGACAACAAACGGTATACCGGGCGTGGTTGCCCGTGGCAGTGCAATCCGCAAGTCGAGGTCACGGAGCCGATCTTGGGTAAACTGAAGTGGCTGAAGGTTTTCATCCAGGACGCGCCGGACTTCAAGCGCCCCGTTGAATTCAAAGACAACCGACTGCACAGGGCGTCTGGCATCCATCTTGACCTTGGCGCGGGCAACCAAGGTTTGTGTGCTTGGAATAATCTCAGCGTCAATCTGGTAGTCCAGAATATCCAGCGGGTCATCAGCCGGAGCGGCCCAGACCGTCAGGCAGCCTGCCAGAACGGCGAGTAGCCACAGCCCCAGACGCCGGGCTACTTTCCAAAAAGCATGCGCCATTTTTCATCTACCTTGCGCTGAATCTCGGCCGTCATGCGGTTTTCCCGCGGCCATGGGCGAGTAAAGCCCTCACTTGGCCACTTGCGTGTAGCATCAACACCCATCTTCGAGCCATAGGCCGGCAACCGGGAAGCATGATCAAGGGCATCCACCGGGCCGAGAGTAAACTGAATGTCGCGCTCTGGGTCTATGTTGTTGAGGACATACCACGCCACATAGCTTGGGTCATGAACCGGGACATCATCATCCACTACGATGATGACCTTCGTAAACATAAGCTGTCCAGTTCCCCACAGAGCGTGCATAATCTTGCGGGCATGCCCTGGATACGCTTTCCGGATGGAAACAATCGCCAGGTTGTGAAATACGCCTTCAAAGGGCAAGTGCATGTCCACGATTTCCGGGAACTGCCGGCGTAGTACCGGCTTGGCAATTTCGCCGACGGCTTCTCCCATCCAGCAGTCTTCCATGGGCGGCCGCCCGACAATTGTCGTCTGGTAAATCGGACTGCGGCGGTGCGTAACACATGTAACGTGAAACACCGGATAGTTGTCCGCTTCCGTGTAAAAGCCGGTGTGATCGCCAAAGGGACCTTCAGTACGGAGTTCCTGCGGATCAACGTAGCCTTCCAAAACGATTTCCGCCGTGGCCGGGACTTCCAGATCATTTGTCAGGCACTTGACCATTGGCACCGGCTTTCCGCGTAGGAAGCCGGCCAGCAGCATTTCATCCACGTCATCCGGCAACGGGAAAATAGCAGCAAAGGTCAGAACAGGATCGCCGCCAATGGCGACCGATACCGGCATGCGTTCACCGCGCTCTAGCGCCGTGCGCCAGTGTGAAGCGCCATGCTTGTGAATCTGCCAGTGCATGCCAGTCGTGCATGCGTCATACAGTTGCATGCGGTACATGCCTACATTGCGCCGTCCCGTCACAGGATGAGATGTAAACACCAGCGGAAAGGTGATGAAGCGCCCCCCGTCTTCGGGCCAACACTGGAGAACAGGCAGGCGGCGCAGATCAAATTCACCTTCCCGCAAGACAACTTCTTGGCACGGCCCACGCTTCACCCGTTTTGGAAAAACTGCCCCCAGCTCGGCAAATTTCGGCAATAGCTTGACTTTTTCCAAAATGCCCTGCGGTGATTTGAAATCCAGAATTTCATTGAGGCGCTCGGCAATGTCGGCATAGCTTTTGACCCCTAACGCCATGAGCATCCGCCGCCGACTCCCTAAAGCATTGATAAGCACCGGAATAGGCGACTCTTCGACATTCTCAAACAGCAGCGCTGGCCCACCGGCCTTTGACACGCGGTCGGTGATTTCTGTGATTTCGAGATAGCAGGACACTGGTGTTTTGATGCGCTTAAGCTCTCCGGCTTGCTCCAAGTCCCGGATAAACTCGCGCAGGTCTTCATACGGCATGGTGTGAGATTAACCCAAGATAGCACTGCACCGCACGGATGGCTTCAACAGCCGTGCAGCGTAGCGTGAGACTACTGCAATCTGAGTGCAACGGGAAACAGTTTCGGGAGAGTCAACTTTGACAGGATGCAGGCAAAGAGACACAAAAAAAGCAAGTGAGACAGCTACTCACTTGCTTTTTGTGTTGGTGGAGGTAAGCGGGTTCGAACCGCTGACCTCTGCAATGCCATTGCAGCGCTCTCCCAGCTGAGCTATACCCCCACAAATGCTTTTACCGACTAGAGGTCGGCTTGCTGAGAGGAATACTATTTAAACTGCGTTACTGTTGTCAAGTCCCTTTAGGCGATACACTTGTGGCGCCATCATTGCTGCTAGGTGCTGAGTTACACGCACAAAAGCTTCGACAGACAACGTTTCCGGCCGACTCGCCGGTGCAACGCCTGCTTTTGCCAGGGCCTCTTCCAAAGCTGCTCGCGGAAGGCCAAGCTGCGTCAAACTTCCACCGAGCATTTTGCGACGTTGGCCGAAAGCGGCGCTGACAACCTGATAGAAGTATGGCGTCAGCTCTGGCGGTACGACCGGCGTTGAGCGCGGCGCCAACCGCACAACCGAAGACATTACCTTCGGCGGCGGCTGGAAGGCAGTTGGCGGAACATCAAACAGCCGTGTTACTTCACAGGCTGCCTGCACGATAACGGAAAAATAACCGTAGTCTTTCGTGCCAGGCGTTGCTGCCAGCCGCCATACAACTTCCCGCTGGAGCATAAGCACAATGTCCGTCCAGAGATGGCGCTCAGCCAGAAGTTTCTCTACGATTGGCGTCGAAAGGTTGTAGGGCACGTTGGCTACGACCTTGACCGGTGAAGCCATCAGCCCCCACGCTTCCCGGGCCTCTGTTACACATGCGGCAAGATCAACCTTCAGTACGTCGCCAACATACAAGCGCCAGCGCCGCCCGGCAAACCGCGTGGTCAGCCAAGCTGCTAGATCGCGATCAAGCTCAAAAGCCACAACACCGGCTGCCTGTTCCAAGAGCACTTCGGTCAAGGCCCCACGTCCGGGTCCAATCTCGACAACTAGGTCGTCCTGCCCAACTTGGGCTACAGCAACCATGCGCTGCGGAAGCTGCTTGTCGCGCAAAAAGTGCTGACCAAAACGTTTACGCGGTGGTGGCAAATCAGAAGAAGCCATAGCCCTTGCCGGATTATGTTAGCAGGTACAAGAAAAAAGCGCCGACAAGTTTGTCGGCGCTTCCCGTGCGAAAACAATCTGCCACTTAGGCAACACGCCGCAGGTTAGGCCGGCTGGCTACCTTCACAACTTCTGCTCTTACCGATTCTACCTTTGTCGGCATCAAGGTCGAACAACGGTACAGGTCTTTGATTGAAGAGGACCGAGCGTAGTAAGGTCCAACCATCTTCCATTGCTGGGTGTCAAAGGCCCGATGTGCACCACAGTCGAGACACATCCGATAGGTTTCTTGGTTGATTGTAAAGGGCCGGCTCATATTCGTATGCCAGCACCCAAAAATGCGGTGATAAATGTTTTCAATAAGCGCGATGGCACGCCGGAAAGTTTCCTTCGGCCACGTGATCTCAGGGAATTGTGGCAACGCTGATGTGAATAACTTGACCTGCACTTGCATGGCGGATTCCCCCTTTCTTCAACAACTTGGAAGCCCACCACCCATAGGTGCTGACCGCGGGTGCTGGATAGAACCTGCCTTGCGCAAAAACGCCGGCAACCTTTCAAGACGCTGGGAGAAACCAAAAGGTTCGCTCGTTTTACCGAGTCACTGCCGAATCACAAATCCCGGAAGACTAAACCTTCATCTGCTTGCTTCTAAACCGAGTTTTCAAAGATGATGCAGACATTTTACAACGTCTCTGTCCTTGTTACAGGTGCAGCATCCGGCATTGGGCGGGCCACAGCTCTGGCCTTTGCGGCTGCTGGCGCTAAGGTACTTGTTGTCGACCGGCAGGCTGAAGGCAGTGCCGAAACGGTCTCCCAAATTGAGGCTGCTGGGGGACAGGCCATATCTGCCGTCGTGGATGTCACCGACGCCGACGCTGTTGCCGACTTGGTCAAAACGGCAGTGCACGCCTTTGGCAGACTGGATGTTGCTGTCAACAATGCCGGCATCTTAGGCGCACCGGCCCCTCTGCATGACACCGACGAAGACCGCTTTGAGCAAGTGCTGAATGTCAATCTACGTGGCGTTTTTTTGTGTATGAAGTACGAAATCCGCCAGATGCTCAAACAAGGCGGCGGACGGATCGTCAACGTTGCTTCACTGGCTGGACTTGTGGGCTTTTCGGGCTTTGCCCCTTATGCGGCCAGCAAACATGCCGTGCTCGGCCTAACCAAAACGGCAGCTCTGGAGTACGCCAAGTCAAACATCCGCATCAATGCCGTGTGCCCCTCTATCATTGAAACGCCCATGACGACCGGCGATCACATTCCGCCCGACCTGATGGCCAAGTACCTCAGTGTCCATCCTATGCGCCGAGCCGGCAAACCGGAAGAAGTCGCCAACGCCATCCTGTGGCTGGCTTCCGAAGGAGCTTCCTTCATCAATGGCGTTGCCCTCACCGTAGACGGTGGCGCCTTTGCCCAGTAAGACTTGTGAGCCTGGGCCGGCACAGAACTAAGCTGCACTTCAAATGAACCATTGGGCTAGTTAGCTAAGACATCGAGCGGCACTTCCCGGCTGGCGACATTGTGGGCAAAATCTTCAGCCGTCACGAGCAGGACATACCGCCCCGTAGGCAACCCTGGCGGCAGCCGGAACACCCCGACGTTTGTCTTGCGCTGGGCATCCCATCGGACCGGTACGGGCAACCCACCGGCCAGCCGCACGGCAATGCGCCGGGTATCGGCATCAGCAGCTACCAGAACCTCGATGTCTTCGCCGGCGCGGGCCTTTGTCGGCTTGATGGTTACCTGTAACTGCGGCGGACGGCTGTCGATCGTAAAACCCTTTTCCTCCTGGAAAACCTGCCCGTGGACATCGGTCAGAATTAGCCGACAGCGGTAACGCCCATCTTGCATCGTCTTCGGGGCCAGAAAACGGGTTTCCCATACATCTTCTGAAGGGAGATAGGTCAGTGGTTTGGTCAATCCAAAGGGAAAGACGGCGACAACCGAGCGGATCGAAGCGTCTGTCCGTACACGCAGCACCGGATCGCCCGGCTTGATGACCCGTGGGCGCAGTAAAGCCCGTGGTGCGGCCAGAAAAGCCGTGTAAGGTGTGACGATGTTGTACTTTTTCGAGAGCGCGATGACCTCGGCAATGAGCGCCTCGTCTTCGCCATCGAGCGCCATCCGGCGCAGCAGGGCGCTAATGCGTTCCTGTGCCCACAGGCGGGGTAGGTGGGCATGTGTGGTATCGCGTTCCGGGAAGGCGCCGGTTGTCGTCGCCGTGACCAACCGGCCGGACTGTGTGCCGCTGACCGTACATTCCACATGCGCTACTGGCCGCCGATAGCGCCCTACGAAGCTGACCCGCGAGCCATCGTAACCGGTTATTTCTTCAGCAGGATACACAGCATAAGCGTTGTCCAGGTCACTGAGGCGCAGGCTGAGGCCCTCAACCGGACGCTGCCCAACCTTGGCAAAGAAGGCCTCCAGCCGAAAGGTCAGGTCGTCTGTTTCACGCCCAAACTCACTGACACCCCGGCTGACCCGCGCCAACTCACCGAGAAATTCCCGGTTGGCATCCGCGCCCACGCCAAAGGCAAAGACCCGTACCGGCGGGCCTCCCTTGGCATTGGCTTCGGCAAAGTCCCGGATGAGCTTGCTCCCACGTGTAGTCGTCAAGGTCGGATTGCCGTCCGTAATCATGATGATGGCTCGCTCATCTCCCGGCAAAGCCTTTGCTAGCGCAAGTCCATGCTGGAGAGCCTTGGCAAAGTCCGTCCCGCCACTTAGGTAACTGCGCCGGATGAAATCCAGCGCCTGCGTCGTGTTTTCTGCCGTCCCCCTCTGGGGCGTCGCCGCCAATACCTGTACGTCGTCGTTGAACAGTACGAGATTGAAGTGGTCTTCCGGGCGCAACGACTTCAAAAAAAGACTACAGGCTTCGTAAGCCCGGTCGAGCTTTTCAAAATTCATCGAAAGTGATGTATCCAGCATCAACACGACTGACCGCGGCGGGGCCGGTATCTGCCCGAAGTCGCTGGCCGGTTGCCCCCGCTCGTTGAGCAGGGCCGACACTTCAAAATAGCCATCCTCATCCGGCTTTGTCCGATGGGGATCACGCATGTCATAGGCCAGCAGTGGCTCTGGCGAACGATAGGCAATCAGACTGGCAGTAGTGCGGGATACATCGAGGCCATAGTCAAAGGCTAGGTCTTGGGTCAGCACCACGCCTGTACCCTGGTACTCGGCCACCACACGGTTGACGCCTATCGGCGTCACATGAAGCGGGTAAGCCGTATCGCGTTGCCGAAAGCCCACCAGGGGAAACCCGCTCGTGATGTCCACGCGAATGGACAGGCTGCCGACTACTTGCTGGCCGTACTGGGAAGGCTTGAAGGGGAGCGAAAAGAAAGACCGCAACCCGGCAACCGGCACAGCCTCGACATATTCCAGCTCAACCCGTTTGGTTCCGTAAGCCGGAATGGGCACAAGACGGACGGTAAAGGCGGTTGTTCCACCAGCTTCGTCTTCCTGTGTGACCAGTCCCGGGTCAATGGCCTGCCGCTTGAGTTCGGCGTAAACTTCCTGGGCACGCGGCAGTTCGAGCATGACGCCTGGAATCCGTACATCGCCATCCCAAACGGCAAAATCAGCAATCGCCCCACTTGTCGGCAGGCGAAAGATGTACTTCCCTTCCAACGGCTGATTTGTCCGGTTGGCATAAATCTGGACAATGCGCACCCGTGCAAACTGCTGGTCAATGCGGATGTCCAC
>Ga0209017_10000034_pt1 | contig 118114 bp, 86 predicted proteins | sample YNPBryunderm2012_FD_185812 | JGI IMG/M metagenome (GOLD analysis project Ga0209017, IMG submission 185812) | Anoxygenic and chlorotrophic microbial mat microbial communities from Yellowstone National Park, USA - YNP Bryant MS undermat 2012... ... | reverse complement strand
CTACGTATCGGTCGTTTTCCTTGATTTCTATTGGGGTAAGGTCATGCATCACTATCATAACAAACGTATCCGATTTCAAGGTTTTACGCTGATCGAGTTGCTCGTCGTCATCGCCATCATTGCCATCTTAATCGGGCTGTTATTGCCGGCGGTTCAGAAGGTTCGGGCAGCGGCAGCACGCACGCAATGCTCGAATAATCTCAAACAAATTGGTGTTGGCTTGCACAACCATCACGATTCGGTCGGTCATCTTCCCATGCTCTACATCTATAAGGGAGATCATGCCACCCCCGCTAGTGCTCGGAGTGAGGCGACCTGGATTACCTTTTTGCTTCCCTATATCGAACAAGACTCACTCTTTCGCACCGGTAATCTATCGTTGCCATTTGGTGGTTCGGTGAACGCCAACAACACGATCATGGCCACGGAATTAGCCGTGATGAAGTGTCGGGCGAACCCTGGGCCGACGACGCCCGTTGGCACGAACTATCTTGCAACAGGTTGGGCACGGGGAAATTATGTTGCGAACAATGGCATTGGCCCACACCTTTCTACTTGGGATCCATTTACCTCGGTGACGACTCCGGGCGTTTTTCTGGTGAATCACAAACGGAAGCTCGAGGAGATTACCGACGGTACGAGCAACACCGCGTTTGTCTCGGAGATCATGACGGTTGGCGGCGCGAGCAACCCCGGCGATTGGCGTGGGGTGATGCATTATCCAGAACTTCCTCTGTATCATCATAATCACACCCCGAATTCCGGCACCCCCGATGGCATCCGAACCGCCTTCTGCAATAACAGTTTCCCGGCCGCACCCTGCGTCGGTACCCATAGCGCTTATAATAATCGCCAAATTACCGTGACAGCACGAAGCGGCCATCAGGACGGGGTAAATTTACTGCTGGGGGATGGTTCAGTCCGATTTGTCCGCAACAGTGTTGACCTTGCCACTTGGCAAGCCATTGCTACCCCCGTGCGAGTGACCGGTGAAGCCGTTCCATCGGATTTCTAAACGGGCGACCTGAGGTTCAGAGGACCAGTAAGGCTCTGGAGCATACCGTGATGACTTTGTCCCGAATTGCTGCCGTGATTGTCATGGCCGGCTTGGTGGTTTCAGCCGGCTGTGGCGATTCAGCGAACGTGGCCACGGTCAGCGGCACCGTGACGTTGGATGGAGCACCTGCTACGGAAGGGAGTATTACCTTTGCCCCAGCGGATGGCCTCGGTCCAAGTGCCGGGGCAATGATCAAAGATGGGAAATATGAAGTGACGGCAGCGGCAAAAATGCCCCCGGGGAAAAAAATTGTGACGATCCAGGTATCTACCAAGACCGGGAGAAAAGTCGAATCTGGGCCCCCGGCACCGCCCGGAACCCTGGTGGACGAGATCAAAACGTACCCGAAGCCGGGTGGAACTCCGGATTTGCAATCGGCAGAACTGGTGCCGGGTCCGAACACGGCTGATTTTCAACTTGTCTCCGGGGCGCGGGCTGCACGTTAGCCGCCAGGAAATCGTTATCAACGGTTCCAGGGTGGGTTATTGCTCGTTCGTTTGCTTGCATCCTTCGCGGCTGTCTGTTAGAATTTCATCGTTGCCACTTGCATTCCTACCGACATCCAATTGCCTTGGCTGCAATCAGCTAAGCTTTTGATCTTTGCCCGAGAGTTACGATGCGTTCTGGACATAAGATCGCCGTATGCGGCGCTTGCGTGGTTGCGGCACTGAGCTGTCGATATCTGGCCTCGCCGAGCGGGGCGGCAGAACTAACCCCGAACCCGGATGCTGTCGCCTTTTTTGAAAAGGAAATTCGCCCGGTGCTTGTGAATCAATGCCGGCGTTGTCACGGGCCGCAGAAACAAGAGTCCGGGTTTCGTGTCGATTCACGAGCGGCAGTCTTGAAAGGGGGCGTAAGCGGGCCCGGGGTGGTTCCTGGCAAACCGCAAGAAGGAACGCTGCTCGCGGCGCTTCGCCATGATGGAGGGATCGAGATGCCGCCCGACGGCAAACTCAGCCCTCAGCAGATCGCGGCGTTCAGCAAATGGATTCAGGATGGTGCTGTCTGGCCAGCGGATGAGCAGTCGGCAGCGGGCTCGATGACCAGCATTTTCGAGCAAGCGCGTCGGCACTGGGCGTTTCAACCCGTCACATCACCCACCCCACCGACTGTCCGCGATCAGACATGGTCGGCAACTGAGATTGATCGGTTTATCCTGGCGAAACTGGAAGCTCAGGGCTTGAAGCCTGCGAAGCCAGCCGACAAGCGAACTCTTCTTCGTCGAGTCACGTACGATCTGACGGGTTTGCCGCCCACGCCGGAGGAGATCGAGGCGTTTTTGCAGGATGAGTCGGCGGGCGCTTTCGATAAGGTTGTGGAGCGATTGCTGGCATCGCCCCATTATGGCGAGCGCTGGGGTCGCCACTGGCTGGATGTGGCTCGCTACGCGGACACAGCCGGGGATGGTGCCGATTATCCGGTCCGGGAAGCGTACAAATACCGTGACTGGGTGATCGCCGCGATCAGTGCGGACATGCCGGTGAATGAGTTTATCCGCCGTCAGATTGCCGGAGATATTCTGGCACAAAATGCATCGCCGGGAGAGTACGCCGATTTGATCAAGGCGACAGGTTTCTTGGCGATTGGCAAACGCTACGGGTATGCTCCGAACGCGGACTTTCAGCATCTGGACTTCGCCGACGTGATCGACTCGGTTGGCCGGTCGATCCTGGGTTTATCGCTTGGCTGTGCGCGCTGCCATGATCATAAATATGAGCCGGTCACAGTCGAGGATTATTACGCCCTGTATGGAATCCTGCAGAGTACAACCTGGGCATTTCCTGGTGGTGAAGAACATAAACGGCCGGCGTCGTTCCCGGCACTGGTTCCGGATCAGGAAGTTGCCCGGCTGGTGCAGGAACGGCAAACGGAGTTACATCGGCACGATGAGGCCATTGCCAAGCTGAAGGCCGAGCGTTCGGCTCTGGATGGCTCCGCCCGAGTTGGCGGCGTTGACCTCGGTTTTGAAGAGCAGAAACTAGGGGTACCGCCGAGTGGGGCGTGGCTTTCGGAAGGGCCGAATCAGGTGCTCGCCGAGGCACAAAGCCCGTTTCACCATATTCACCCACCCGGGACACGCGGGGTTCGCATCGGCACCGGGAAGCCGATCAATGGCGTTCGCTACGTTTTCCCTACACCGCTGCGTGCCGGCACCGATCCGCAGATGCATTTCAGTATTGATTTTCGTACCGTTGAACCGGCGAATCAGTCTGGCTCCTACCGGTTCTACTTGGGGCGTGGAGTGATTGCCTCGCTGGCGGTGGAATTCAGCGTGAGTGCTCGCGAATTCGCCATCAAAAACGGGGCGAACTGGGAGGTCATCCGCAAGCTCGAACCGGCCAAGTGGTACACCTTGCAGATTCAGATTGACCCGGTGAAGAAGACGTACAGCGGCGTGGTCGGCCAACCGAACGATCTGATAGCCTTCCGAGAAAAAGCCGTTGCCCCTGGCTGGGACGGGGTCATCGATACGTTCATCTGCGACGGAATCGGTCACGTCGCCGGGCCGGCACCGGTACGCGATCTGGATAACATCGGCTTAAGTCGCACGGCATTTCCCGTGGTGGGAAGCCCTGCTGTTGCGGAGCCGACACCGACCACGATCGCCCGCTTGGCGGAACTGGACAACTTGCTCGTCGCGGCTCAGAAAGCACGGGAAGCCGTCGCGGCTCGGGTGCTCTACGATGTCGCATATGCGGTTCGTGAAGGAACCCCCACAAACGCTCGGATTCAGCTTCGTGGTGAACCCGATCGTCTCGGTAAGGAAGTTCCACGCCGGTTTTTGCAAATTCTCGGAGGCGATCCGGTTCCGCCCGGGAAGGGCAGCGGTCGACTGGAACTAGCGGAGTGGCTGACTCGGCCCTCGAACCCGCTCACGGCTCGGGTTTTTGTCAATCGCGTCTGGCAGTGGCATTTTGGCAACGGCTTGGTGACCACCCCCAGCGACTTCGGACTCCGAGGCAGCCCACCCAGCCATCCGGAACTGCTCGATTTCCTGGCTTCACGGTTCATCGCCACGGGCTGGTCACTTAAGGAATTGCATCGATTGATTCTCAGGTCGAAGGTGTATCAACAATCGAGTCTCGCCGATGCGGCAACATTGGCGGCCGATCCGGCGAATGTTTGGCTTGGCCGTTTCCCCCGCCGACCGCTCGACGCCGAGTCGATCCGGGACAGCATGCTGGCAATCAGCGGCGTACTCGATCGCACGCCGTCAGGCCCACATCCGTTCCCACCGGTCGAAACCTGGGCGTTCACGATTCACAATCCGTTCCACGCGGTCTACGATTCGAATCGCCGCAGTGTCTATCTGATGACACAGCGGAACCGTCGGCACCCGTTTTTGGCGTTGTTCGATGCCGCTGATCCCAACTTGAGCGTGGACAAACGAACTCCGACGATCACGCCCACACAAGCACTGTATTTGATGAATTCCCCGTTTGTGCATGCCCAAGCAGAAGCATTTGCCCGCCGATTGTTGAAGGAGTCGCCGGACGATCCGTCGCGAATTCGCCGTGCTTTTGAGCTTGCTCACGGGCGGTTGCCCAGTGATCGAGAGATCGCAGCGGCAACAACGTTTCTGAATCACTATCATCTGGAGCAAGTCAACACTCTCCCGACTTCATCGACTTCATCGGCGACTTCGAGCGACCCTGCAGTCGCGGCCTGGGCAGCGCTGGCCCGGGTACTCCTGACCAGTAATGCGTTCCTGTATGTGGATTGAACCGAAGGAGGCACGATCATGAATGCTCCCCTGAGCCGACGCAGCTTCTTACACCGCGCCTCCGGTGGATTCGGGGCGATTGCTTTGGCCGGAATCTGGGCGGAAGCCACCGCTGCCGAAGCGAACCCCAGCGACCCCCTCGCACCTCGTCCCGGGCATTTCCCCGCCAAGGCGGATCGCGTCATTTTCTTGTTTTCCACCGGCGGGGTTTCCCATGTGGATACTTTTGATTACAAGCCGCGGCTGACGGCGGATCACGGCAAGTCTATCACGGCAAGCCGCTGGTTGAACAAGTCCGGCAAATACGAACGGTTTCTGATCCGCCCGCACTGGAAGTTTCAGCGTTATGGCCAAAGTGGAATCCCGGTCAGTGAGATTTTCCCCCACTTCGGCAGTGTCATCGATGATGTGGTGATATTGAACGCCATGTACTGTGATAGCGATGGCCATGATAAAGCGACCCTGGCGGCACACACCGGCTCGGCCCAGTTTGCCCGGCCAAGCATGGGAGCCTGGATCAGTTACGGCCTGGGTACGATGAATAAAAATCTGCCATCGTTCATGGTGCTGGCACCGCATGCCCCGTACGCCGGCGGCCAAACCTGGGGCAGTGATTTTCTTCCCGCCTGTCATCAGGGAACACATGTGATTCCTGGTCCTGATCCGCTGCCGAACCTGCGCTCTCGATCTCCCAGCCTGTCCTTGCAACGTCTGGAACTCGATCTGCTCGGTCAACTGAACCGCGAACACCTCGAGCAACGGGCTGCGGATCAAGCGCTAGACGCACGCATTCGCTCGTTTGAAACCGCCTTCGGGATGCAACGAGATGCCCTCGAGGCTTTCGATTTATCTGGCGAAACGGATGAGACCCTGGCACTTTATGGTGTCGAGCGAAAAGCCACCTCTGGCTTTGGCTGGCAATGCCTGGTTGCTCGCCGATTAGCTGAGCGTGGCGTCCGCTTTCTGGAATTGATCGATGTCGGCTCTTCGGCCAACTGGGATTCGCACGGCAACATGGCCGATCATGCCCGGTTGGCCAAAGCCATCGATCAGCCGATCGCCGGACTGCTGACGGACCTCAAACGTCGGGGCATGCTGGATCGCACCCTGGTTGTCTGGACGACCGAATTCGGCCGGACACCCTTCCACCAGACCGCCGACCACCGCGGGCGGGAACACCACAATCTCTGCTTCACTTCTTGGATGGCGGGCGGCGGTCTCAAAGGCGGCTTTGTTTACGGCCAATCCGACGAGTACGGAATTTTACCGGTGGAAGGGAAAGTGCACACTCACGACTTGCACGCCACAATTCTCCACCTGCTTGGCCTTGATCACGAGAAACTGACTTATCGTCATGCCGGCCGCGATTACCGGTTGACCGACATCGCGGGCAATGTGATTACCCCGATTATTGCCTGATCCACCCGCTGGGAATGAAACCAGTTACTGTTCTATTTGGCTGAGAATTTGTCACTGCTTCACGTCCTGTCGGGTCCCTCCGCTTACTGAAGAATCTAGTGGCGGAGTTGACATCTGTTTCCGATAATCCCTAGTTGCTGATCGTCTCACCCCGTTCAAACCCCACTTCGAGGTCTGCGGATGGCCCGCTCGGTTTTGCTTCGCTCACAAGCATTCTTACGTCGAATCGCCCGGCCGATCACGATTGCTGTATTGCTGGGTCTGAGCCCGACGAGGACTGCGGCCGACGATGATTACCGAGTGCTAGCAGCGCCGGCGGCCGGCTCGCATTCCCCGTTGTATCGCCGTTTGATGACGGAAGCAGAAGCAGCAATTGCCCGACGGACTGCTGAGTACGAAGCCATCCGCAGCCCGGAGCAGGCTCGGGCTTGGCAAGCGACGAAGCGAACCATCATGCTGGAGTGTCTCGGAGCATTTCCGGAAAAAACACCCTTGAATGCTCAAACCGTCGGAAGCTTGAAGGGGGATGGCTACATCCTGGAAAAAATCCTTTTCGAGAGCCGCCCGAATCATCATGTCACGGGCAATCTGTATTTGCCAACATCGCCTCCACCGTATCCGGCTGTTATAGTTCCCTGCGGACACAGCTACACTGGCAAAGCTGCCGATGGCTACCAGCGTGTCAGCATGCTTCTGGCTCGGAACGGAATCGCTGCCTTCTGCTACGATCCGATCGGTCAAGGGGAACGCTATCAGACTCTGCGGCCGGACGGTACCCCGCTGGGAGAAAATTACGTCGGCGGTGCTTCGAGTGTCCGCCAACTGGCGAATATTCCAGGTCAACCGAAGTTCAACCCGGTGGAAGAGCACACGCTGATCGGCATGGCTGCAATCCTGGTCGGCAGTAACACCGCGAACTTTCGCGTCTGGGATGGCATTCGCAGTATCGATTATCTGAGCAGCCGGCCGGACATTGACCCGAAGCGGATCGGTTGTACTGGCAATTCCGGCGGCGGCACGCTGACGGCTTATCTGATGGCCGTTGACGAGCGGATTGTTTGTGCCGCCCCTGCCTGTGCGGTCACCAGTTTCGACCGCTTGTTGAAAACCGCTGGACCTCAAGATGCCGAGCAAAATCTGTTCGCGCAACTGGCTCGTGGCCTGGATGAAGCCGATTATCTCCACCTTCGCGCTCCTCGGCCAACGTGCCTGCTCGCTGGCACCCGCGACGCGACCTTCGACATTCGTGGAACCTGGGATGTGTTCCGCGAAGCGAAACGATTCGCGGCGCGGTTCGGACATCCCGAGCGTGTCGATCTCGTGGAGGCGGACGCACCCCACGGCTTCACCATTCAACTTCGTGAAGGGGCGGTCCGCTGGATGCGGCGCTGGCTCCTCGGCAAAGACGACGCCATTACCGAACCCGACCTGGAGGTCTGGCCCGATCGGCAATTGTGGTGCACCCCCCGCGGCCAGGTGATGACATTGCCGGGTGAACGCTCCGTCTTCGACCTGATCCGCGATCAAGCGAAACTGCGGGCTTCTGAACGACGCGACTTCTGGAAAGCAAACACGCCGCAGCAGATTACCAGGCAGATTCGGCAACTCGCCGGGATTCGGTCTCTGGAGCACCTTCCAGAGTTGCAGGCGAAGGTTGTGGGGAAGATCCCTCGTTCCGGATATAACCTCGAAAAAGTGCTCTTATATACTTCAGACGATCGCACGGGCCAAGAAACCCCGAATGAGCCAGCCACGCATTCGGTCGGATTGCCCGCGTTGTTATTCACGCCGGCGAAAGCCACAGAGGCACCGTATCTGTATCTTCACGGTCTGGGGAAACAGGCCGAGGCCGCCCCCGGCAAAGGGATTGAATCCCTGGTTGTCCGCGGCCATCCGGTGCTTGCCGTCGATATCGATGGCATCGGCGAACTGCAACAACGCAACCCCCGGGAGTGGGGCGGAAGCTTGTTCGGTCCGAACAACCAACCCTTCTTTCTTGCGTACTTGCTCGGACGTTCATTCGTTGGCATCCAAGCCGAAGAAATTCTCGCCGTGGCTCGACACATATCGGCTGCCCATGCAAAAAACACCCCGATCCGAATCGTCGCAGTCGGGGCAGCAATCCCCGCGGCACTCCACGCCGCGGCGGTCGAGCCGGCGTTGTTTTCCCATCTTGAGATTCAGGGCGAAGTCCCTTCGTGGGAATCGCTGATGTCCACACCGACACGGGGTGAGGAACTGCCCACCGTGGTTCACAATGCCTTAAAGTACTACGATCAACCGGATCTGATTCGGTTGCGGCCCCCTGGCAGCACTACGATTAAACCGGCATCCCCACGGCAGTAAGCCGCGACTTGACTGTCTTCGCCGCACTTTGTCCTGTGGAATAAGTGGAAACTTGTCTTGATCCATCTGGGCACGGCAACTCCTGCTCTGACTGCCGCTGGCAGCCGCTATGATAATTTATGCGGTTAACATGAGATGAACGCCTGCGGACGGATAACGAGGTGGCGAGTGGCAACGCTGGTCTATGACTATGATCTGGTCGTGGTCGGAGCGGGACATGCGGGGACCGAGGCGGCGATGGCGGGGGCACGGCTGGGGCTGAGAACGTGCCTGCTGACCATGAATGCCGATGCTGTCGGACAGATGAGTTGCAATCCGGCGATCGGCGGCGTGGCCAAGGGGCAAATTGTCCGGGAAATCGACGCACTTGGCGGTGTGATGGGGCGTTGCACCGACGCGAGCGGGATCATGTTCAAAATGCTGAATGCCTCAAAAGGGCCGGCGATGCATTCACCCCGGGCTCAGTGTGACAAAAAATTGTATCAATTCACGTTGAAACGCTGGGTGGAAGAGCAAGAAAATTTGACACTTCGGCAAGAACTGGTGGAGGGAATCCTGCTGGAACCGTTTTCGGATTCGGCGAGCCCAGCACAATTGCGGGTGACGGGTGTGATGGCCCGGGGCGGTACGGAATATCGCGCTCGGGCGGTCATTTTGACCACCGGCACATTTTTGAAAGCATTGATGCACACCGGAGAAGCAAAAACGGTGGGCGGCCGGGCCGGAGATCAGGCCGCGGAAGGGATGTCGGACAGTTTGGCTGCGGCCGGCTTTGAACTGGCGCGGTTTAAGACAGGGACGCCATGTCGGTTAAACGGTCGCACGATTGATTTCTCGCGTTTGGAACCGTCGATCGGCGATTCGCCACCGCGGCCATTCAGTTTCGCCACGGAGCGTATAACAGTCCCCCAGGTCATTTGTCACATCACAGCGACCACACCGCAAGTGCATGAGTTGATCCGGGCGAATCTGCATCGCTCGCCGATGTACAGCGGGCAAATCCGCTCCTGTGGCCCACGGTATTGCCCCAGCATCGAAGACAAGGTGGTTCGCTTCGCGGACAAAACGAGTCATCAGATTTTTCTCGAGCCCGAGGGTTTGAACACCCGGGAATATTATTGCAACGGCATCAGCACAAGCTTGCCGAAAGATGTCCAACAAGCGATGCTGCGATTGATACCGGGGCTGGAAAACGCCGAAGTGATGCGTTGGGGTTATGCGGTCGAATACGATTATGCACCGCCGACGCAATTGCGGCCGACCTTGGAGACAAAACGGGTCGAGGGCTTGTATTTTGCCGGTCAGATAAACGGAACCACAGGATACGAAGAGGCGGCGGCTCAAGGGTTGATGGCGGGACTTAACGCTGGACTGAAGCTGAAGGAAGAACCCCCCCTGATTCTTGATCGTAGCCAAGCCTACATTGGCGTGCTGATTGACGACCTGGTGACAAAGGGGGTGGATGAGCCGTATCGGATGTTCACCTCCCGCGCGGAATACCGGTTGTTGCTGCGGCACGACAACGCCGATCGGCGCTTGACGCCGTTGGGTTATCGGGTCGGCTCGGTCAGTGCGGAAGCCTGGCATCGCTTGCAAGTGAAGGAACAGCGGATTGAACGCTTATTGATGGAACTTCGAACCTACCGTTCCGAAGGAGAATCATTACTCACCTGGCTCAGGCGGACGGGGGTGGAATGGGCCGATCTGTGTGCCCGGCAACCGGCGCTTCGCGAGTGGGACACGGCACCCGACGTGATCGAACAAGTTGTGCTGGAAACGAAATACAGCGGTTATATTGATCGGCAAGCGGAAGAAGTCGAACGTTTTCGACGCCTGGAGCATAAGCCGATTCCGTCATCCTTTGATTTTGCCGCTGTGCCGCAACTGCGTCGGGAGGCGCGTGATAAGCTAGCCCGAGTGCGGCCGACAAACCTGGGTCAGGCGAGCCGGGTGAGCGGCATTACCCCAGCGGATTTGGCAGTGCTGTTGTTTTATCTGGAATAATCGATTATGGAGGAGCAGCCGAGCAGGGCAACCCGGGAGTCGAATTGGAGTTCAGGAAAGCTTGGCGGGTCGTTGTGAACCGCTGGCGAGAGGTCGGATGAGATGGTGGAACTGCTCTGGACAAAGCGGGAATGCTCGGCTATCTGCGGGAACATCAACGGTTGTTCCGTTGAGGCATAACGGCTGATGCTTGGAAAGCCCTGGATTTCCGGTGAGATCGTCGAGCCTTCGTTGACAGAGCGATCGTCCGGACTATAATCGTATGAGTGGTTTGATTACCTGACTTTGCTAACTTGCTCAATCATCATCAAACCCCTCAATCCGGTCCTCGATGAATCTTACCCGGTTCGACTGACCGGTGGTGGGAGACGATGAGGGCCGTTCCAACATCGGCAACACGTATGCTAAGGGAGTAAACCAGGGACGGTTTTCGGTCCGACTCCTGAGTGTGCAGGGAGTGGACCTCCTTCATGCACGCCGGTGTAGCCGGCAGGTGGGTAGACGTATGAAGACAGTATTCACAACCGGTGAGGCGGCCAAGATCTGTAAGGTCAGCCAACAAACAATAATCCGTTGTTTTGACAACGGTCAGTTGAAGGGCTTTCGGGTTCCGGGTTCGAAATTTCGTCGGATTCCCCGGGAAGCTCTTTATCGATTTATGAAAGATAACAGTATTCCGACAGACGCTTTGGAAAGCGGCAAGCGGAAAGTGCTGATCGTCGACGACGAGGTCGACATTGTAGAAATGATCAGCAAGGCTTTGGAAGATGATGGGCGGTTCGAGGTAAAAATCGCGGCGAATGGCTTTGATGCCGGGATGATGGTGAAGGAATATCGTCCGGATCTGATCATCTTGGACGTGATGTTGCCCGATATTAATGGGAAGGAAGTTTGCCATCGGGTGCGATCCGACAACACGTTGGAAGATGTTCGGATTATCTGCATCAGCGGGATGGTGGAAGAAGATAAAATTCATGAATTGAAGCTTGCCGGTGCCGATGATTTCATTCACAAGCCGTTCGATGTGGATGTCTTGATCGAGCGGATGTGCCAGCAATTGGATATGGAACCGGCGACTACGGCGTAGATTTCATTGCTGCGGTGATTGCTGTGGCAATGCCGATTCATTCCCCCCGGGCGAGGAGTCACCACGGTGGCGGGCAGGATTGCTCGTGATGCGGTTTGCCTCGCCTGGCTGCCCCCATCCGTGTCCGGGCTGGAAGCCTGGCTTCGCCCGCAACCCGATGTTTCACTGCTCCGACATGATCCCGGTCTCGTGCTCCATCGTCTCCGGTTTCTGGAGTCGGCGAGACAGCTTCGTCTAGCTGCTTCTTCCGAAACGGCGTGGGAGACGCCGGCTTTGTGTCTGGCAGCGGCTCGAGCGGTGGCCACGCCGGCGTGTTTCACCTGGCTGGAAAGTTCGGCCGGGCAATTCTGGCATCGTGTCGGTTTACGACTGGCGTGTCTGGCGTGGCATGTTGCACAGCATTGTGATCGCGGCTTGGCGGATGCTGCCTGGACCGCCGGGTTGCTCACGCCGCTAGGCAGTTACGCGGTAGCCGCAACACAGCCACAGGCGGCGGCAGTTGTGCAGTCCGACCCAGACTGGGTGCGGGCTCCCGCAGGGGTGGAACGGCAGACCTGGGGAGCCTCGGCGACGGAGATCGCCCGGCAGTTGATTCGTCGGTGGCGTTTACCGGCGTGGGTTGCGCTGGCCGTCGGCTGGCCCGAATTGCCCGTGGCGACGATTCAATCGCTCGGTGGTTCCCTGCAGTTGCTTGAGATCCTTGCGGTCTGCCGTTTTGTTGTTCGGGAACAAGCCGGGGGAGCGATTCCGCTGCCCGCAGTCGCGGCCGCCCGTTTACCGCAGCATCTGCTGGAATTTGCCTTTCAGGAAGCATCTCATGCGTTTGCCCTTGCGGATACGGCCCTGGAGGCGGTGACACGTGGGAGTGCTCTGTATTCCACGAATCTGGACTCGCCGACTGTACGACGCTGGCTTGCCGGCTGGTTACGAAGTGTTGCCCGAGAACGACAAGCACGGCTGGATCTCGCCGAGGCAGAGCGTTGGCGCGATGTCCTTACTGGGGGACTGCTTCACTTTCAGGAACAATTTGCTCAAGCGGTCGAGGAAGCGAAGTTGGCGTCGTTGGCGGAATTTGCCGCTGGAGCGAGCCATGAAATCAATAATCCACTGACGGTGATTTCCGGGAACGCGCAACTCCTTCGGGGACAGGAACGCGATCCTCAGCGTCTCCGCCAACTTGATGCCATCATTCGCTCTAGTCAGCGCATTCATCAGTTGTTGCAGAGCACTCGCCAATTTGCCCGACCCGTACCCCCTCGCCCACAGTGTCTCGATCTGACTCGATGGCTGCTGGCCGAGCAGCAGGCATTAACTGAACAGGCCACGGCTGATCCGGCGGTAGAGGTCGAGTTCCGAATCGGCGAGCAAGAGCAGCCAGTCTGGGTGTCTGCGGATCCGGACCAGCTTCGCACCGCTCTTCAGCAAGTGGTGCGAAATGCCATCGAGGCAAGCCGGGCCCGGGGCCCAGTGATCATCCGCTTGGAGGCCAGCCCAGACCAGGCTGAGATCGTCGTTGAGGATTCAGGACCGGGACCGTGTCGTCAGCAAATTCCCCATCTTTTCGATCCGTTTTATTGTGGACGGTCTGCGGGTCGGCAAGCGGGCCTCGGCTTGTCGATTGCCTGGCGGCTGCTGAAAGAAAACGGCGGCCAGTTGCGGTACGCCCCGCAGGGGTCGATTCCGGGCCGATTTGTTCTTCAGATACCTCGCAGGTCAACCGGTTGTTCCGAACATCGTAAGTCCGCATGACCGATGCAGATGAATCCGCATTTCTCTGGTGAGACCGCTACCGATGGAAGAGCCTCACGATGCCGTCGCCCATGGCAAAACACCATCGGGATTTGTCCACTGGATTCAGGCCTTCACTAATCTGATCTGGCCGCCAGCGTGTGTCCTGTGTGAGGTTCAGTTGGCCGCGGATGAGGAAGAGGGGTTTTGCCGCGACTGTCTAAGGAGCCTCTTTGCTGACGATTCTCCGGTATGTCCGCGGTGTTGCAGTACGGTTGGCCCGTATACCGATGTGAGTGAGGGTTGTTCTCGTTGTCGGGGACATCGGTTTCATTTTTCATCGGCGATTCGCCTGGGGCCGTACGAGGGTCGTCTTCGGGAGGCGATACTCCGGATGAAGCAGTACCGGGGTGAGCCACTGGCGGAATGGCTAGGTGAAGCCTGGGGATTACGGCGACGGGAGCGGCTTTTGAGTAGCGATCCGCAAGCGATTGTGCCGATCCCGTTGCATTGGCGGCGTCGGTGGCGGCGCGGCTATAATCAGTCAGCGGCATTGGCTCGGGCATTGTCTGAGATTCTCGATCGCCCGTTCCGGCCAGGGTGGTTAATTCGTACACGACCGACACCTAGCCAGCGAGAGCAAACACCACGTCAACGCTGGGAGAACGTTCGGGGTGCTTTTCAGGTACCGGGGATGCCGCAAGTGCGAGGGGCACGGATTCTGCTGATTGATGATGTGATGACAACCGGGGCGACCGCGGATGCGGCAGCGGCAGCCCTCCGCGTGGCCGGGGCGGCGCAAGTCGTGCTCGCAGTGCTCGCTCATCGGTAAATCAGCTACAGCCGATCGATCAGCCACGACGGAATTCCTTCGCATTGTATTGAAATTGCTTAGCTTTCGATGGGCGATGAAAATTCGATCGAGGAATTCCGAAAAGTTCGGTCAGAGCTCAGAATGATTTCGCCGAAAAGTAAGAGTATGTAAAATACTTTTGTTACAGACGTCAGTCAGGCCATGCAGGGGGACCTTGGCAATGCGTTTAATTTCTCTGACGTTGATGATCGTTGTCTCCCTGTGTTCCACGGTGAACGCCGCGGCACGGGATTATTTTTCGGAAACAGTGAAGGATTTTGGCACGACCCCGCGTGGTCCGGTTCTTGTCCATTATTTTGTTTTGCGAAACACGAGTAGCCAACCTGTAGTGATCGGCAGCCCGCGTGTCTCTTGCGGCTGTGTTTCGGCTACGGTGCTCAAATCGCAGCTTGCGCCTGGCGAAATCTCGGCGGTGGCAGCGTTCATGGACACACGCCGTATCCCCCAAGCAGGGGTTCAGCGGACGGTGACAATTTACGTCCCGTTTCTCGCCCCGATCCTGGAAGAAGTACAACTGCGGGTCCAGGCGATTGCTCGAGATGATCTGGTGATTACTCCCGACAGTTTGAACTTCGGTACCGTGCGGAAGGGGCAAGGGGGGACGGCCTCGGTCCGACTGAGTTTTTATAACGATCCGAACTGGCAGATTCTTCAGGCCAAGAGCAGCGGAGCCTACGTTCATCCGAAGGTTGCACTACTGCATCGGCAAGGCAATCAAGTCACCTTCGAGATTACCGCGACTCTCGACGCGGATTGCCCCGTGGGAAACTGGGTTGCCGATGTCTGGTTACAGACTTCCGCACCGGGACTCGAGCGTTTGCGAGTTCCGGTGACGGTCACCGTGGTCGCCCCGATCGCGGTCAATCCGGAGTCTGTGAATTTCGGCGAGATCCGCCTCGGAGCACCGGTCGAGCAACGAATCATCCTGCAAGGGAGTCGGCCGTTCCGAATTCGCGAGATTCAAGGGGGCGATCCCGAGATTTCGGTCAGTCCGGCGGGCGACGACAGCCGACCCGTTCAGGTTCTCTCGATCCGTTTGACGGCGACGAAGCCGGGAATCATGACGAAAACACTCACGGTTGTGACGGATCATCCGGAGCAAGCGTCGGTATCGATTGCGGTTGCGGCGTCGGCAGTTAGCGAATAACCAGATGATTATGCCTATCAGCTTCTGAAGCATTTCAGCGAACAACAGACCGCCGGAGCCGGTTAGCCGCTTTGTTCCCGGCGGTTTGATGCATTTTGAGGAGAAGCCTCTTCCGCCTGTTCATCGGGGGTCAGTTTCCCTATCATCCCCGCGTTCCCGAATATTTTCTGGGGTCATGACGCTATGCCGGATCGTTCTCTGGTACCGTTTGAGAAACTGCTAGTCGCGAATCGGAGTGAGATCGCCATCCGCGTCTTTCGCTCGGCGCATGAATTGGGAATCCGCACGGTGGCAATCTATTCTCATGAAGATCGCTTTGCCTTGCATCGCTTTAAGGCCGACGAGGCTTACCGTGTGGGCAAGCCCGGTGAGCCGATTCGAGCATATCTGGATATTCCGGCGATTGTTTCTCTGGCGCGGGAAGTCGGGGTTGATGCCATTCACCCGGGGTACGGCTTTTTGTCGGAAAATGCGGAATTCGCTCGCGCTTGCCGGGATGCTGGAATCACATTCATCGGGCCGCGTCCGGAAATTCTCGAGCAACTGGGCGATAAAGTCGTTGCCCGCAAAATTGCGGTGCAAGCCGGGGTACCCGTGCTTTCCGGTGGTGACAAACCGGTGTCATCGATTGCTGAAGCAAGCTCGCTCGCGGATTCCCTGGGCTATCCAGTGATTGTCAAAGCAGCGATGGGCGGCGGCGGCCGTGGGATGCGGGTGGTCCGAGATGCCGCAAAACTCGCCGAAGCGATCGATTCCGCGGCCAGGGAGGCCGGTCAGGCATTCGGTGTTGCCGATGTCTTCCTGGAAAAATTTGTAGAACGTGCGAAGCATATCGAAGTTCAATTGCTGGGGGATCGCCACGGCGGGCTGGTGCATCTTTATGAACGGGATTGTTCGATTCAGCGTCGGCATCAAAAAGTGGTTGAATTGGCTCCGGCCCCGAATCTGGATCCGAATATTCGTACGGGCATCCTCGAGGCTGCGGTAAAAGTCGGTCAAGCTGTCGGCCTGGATAATGCTGGGACCGTGGAATTTCTGGTGGATATCGATGCGGGACAATTTTACTTCATCGAGGTCAATCCACGGATTCAGGTTGAGCATACCGTGACCGAGCAGGTGACCGGTTATGATCTCGTGCGATCGCAAATCTTGATTGCCAGTGGGGTACCTTTGGCGGATCCACGAATCGGGCTCGGCGAGCAGTCGGCGATCAGCACCCATGGCTACGCGATTCAGTGCCGGGTGACGACGGAAGATCCCGCGAATGGATTTGTGCCAGATTACGGCCGGCTGTCGGCATATCGCTCCTCCGGTGGTCCGGGGATCCGGTTGGATGCCGGCAACGCGTTCGGCGGTGCGGTGATTACTCCGTTCTACGACTCGCTGCTCGTGAAAGTCACCAGTTCCGGGTTAACGTTTACCGATGCCGCGCGAAGGATCGAACGTGCGTTGCAAGAGTTCCGGATCCGCGGCGTGAAAACAAACATCCCGTTTCTGTTGAACCTGGTCACCCACCCGGAATTTTTAGCCGGCACAGTGACAACGCGATTTCTCGATGAAACTCCGGAATTGTTTGACCTGCCGACGCGGAAGGATCGGGCAACGAAGTTATTGACATATCTGGGTGAGATCATCGTCAACGGCCATCCGGAAGTCAAGGATAAAGCTCGGCCCGATCGGGGATCGATCATCGATCTGGGATATTCTCATCTCGGTCGACCTTCGCGAACGATTCCATCGAATTTGCCAGCTGGCAGCCGCGATCGCTTCCGAGAACTGGGGACGAAGAAATTTGCCGAGGCCATCCGTCAGGAATCGCGGTTGTTGATCACCGATACGACCATGCGGGACGCTCATCAGTCCTTGCTGGCGACACGGATGCGCACATTCGACATGCTGGAAATTGCCCCACGATATGCGCAGCAGCATGCCGGCCTGTTTTCCCTGGAAATGTGGGGGGGCGCGACCTTCGACACGGCGTTGCGATTTTTGAAGGAGGATCCGTGGGATCGCCTGGTTCGATTGCGTGAGCGGATACCGAATATCTTGTTTCAGATGCTGCTGCGGGCGGCGAATGCTGTCGGTTATTCAAATTACCCGGACAATGTCGTCTACGCTTTCGTGAAAGAGGCAGCCGATGCTGGGATTGATCTTTTCCGGGTCTTCGACGCGAATAATTGGCTGCCGAACCTGAAGCTCGGCATTGATGCGGTGCTGGAGACAAACGCCATTTGTGAAGCTGCGATTTGTTACACAGGGGATATTCTCAACCCGAAACGAGATAAGTATTCACTGAAATATTATGTGGATCTGGCAAAAGAGCTTGTGAAACTTGGTACGCACTTTTTGGCCATAAAGGACATGGCGGGGTTGCTGAAGCCGTATGCCGCCAAGAAGTTGATTCGAGCCCTTCGCCAGGAACTTGAGGTGCCGATCCACTTTCATACGCATGATTGTGCCGGCGGTCAAATCGCCTCATATCTGCTTGCGGCCGAAGAAGGCGTGGACATTGTCGATTGTGCGTTCGCACCACTTTCAGGGGTGACAGCGCAGCCGAGTTTGAATGCACTGGTGGAGGCGCTTCGCTTCTGCGATCGCGAGACCGGACTGAGCTTCGAGGAATTGCAAAAAACAGCTCTCTACTGGGAGCAGGTTCGGCGTTTTTATGCCCCGTTTGAATCGGGTCAACTGGCGAGTTCCGCGGATGTTTATCAGCATGAAATGCCCGGGGGACAAGCGACCAACTTGATGCAACAAGCGAGATCGCTGGGGCTGGGCGAGCGCTGGCCCGAAGTTTGCCAGATGTATGCCGAGGTCAATCGGCTGTTCGGCGACATCGTCAAAGTCACCCCCACCTCAAAAGTGGTCGGTGACATGGCGTTGTTTATGCTGGCAAACAATTTGACCCCTGCGGATGTGCTCGACCCGAAGCGGGAAATCGCCTTCCCCGAGTCGGTCATCGAGTTCTTCGAGGGCAAACTCGGTCAGCCGCCCGGAGGGTTTCCCCCAGAACTGCAAGCACGCATTCTCCGCGGCCGACCGGCACTCACCGAGCGGGCGGGTGCCAGCTTACCCCCGGCCGACTTTGCGGCTGCTGAGGCCAAGCTGGAAAAACTCCTCGGCGAAAAACCGTCCCGACAATCAGTTCTGTCCTTCTTGCTTTATCCGAAAGTTTTCACCGACTTCGTGCAGCACGAAGCTCGTTATTCAGATGTCAGTGTCCTGCCCACGCCGGCATTTTTTTACGGGCTACAGGCGGGTGAGGAAATCAACGTCGAAATCGAGCCAGGCAAGGTGCTCATCATCAAGTTTCAGACGGTCGGCGATCCCCACGAAGATGGCAAACGTCTCGTCTTTTTCGAATTGAACGGCCAGCCCCGAGAGGTATTAATCGAGGATCGCTCGCTCGGTGGCGGCAGCCGACAAACTCGTGTCAAAGCTGAACCCGGAAACCCGGATCATGTTGCCGCGCCAATGCCGGGTGCCGTCGTTGCTGTCGCGGTCGCGGTCGGAGAGCAGGTTGCGAGCGGTCAAAAACTCGTCACCCTGGAAGCGATGAAAATGGAGACAACTCTTTACGCGGATCGCGATGCCCGGATTGCTGAAGTGCTCGCCCGACCCGGTACGCAGGTGGAAGCCGGCGACTTGCTGATCCGCTACGAACATTGAGCAAGTTAGCGGTCCGCCGAGGAAACTGGAGCTGAAGATCCGATCGATTCAGTCATGACCACAGGGGATCGAGCAATCAACGACGCGCCATCTTCCACATGTTAACTTCCGCAACGATCAATAACCGCTCAGCTCCCAGCGAGAAATCCAGCGGCGAAGGAAAGACCGAGAAGTAAAAACACCAGAATCGCTAGCATTATGGCAGCTCCTCGGCTGATAAAGAGACCTTCCTCGGTCATGATGCTAGGGCTTCCCGGCACCCCAGGCAAACTCTCGGCAGATCTCGATTGAGGGGCTGCGTTTGTGGGGGTGGCTGACAATCCCCGAGCTCGGGTGCCGTTCTCGGCTGCTTCCGCTGCTGCTTTCGTTGTCGCCGATTTTAAAATCTCATCAATCACGTCGGATCGCTCGAACAACGGTGGCTCACTCGCCGCTTCCGACTTCGCCATCTTCCCCAGCTTGCGCTCCGTTCTCGCTGAGGTCGGACCCGCCACGGCCCGAAGCGGTTCCTGAGCTTTTGACCGGGGCGGCTCCGCGACCATCACCGCTGGCTCAGGCCGAGAAGCAGACTGCTCGATATTCCTTCGGGGTGGCTCTGACACGGGATGATAGGGTGACTGCAACAACGCTGCGTCAGTGGAAACGGCAACTGTTTTCTCGTCTTCGGGATCAGGTGGTGTCGGCACGATGACCTGCTCTTTGCATTTCGGGCATGTCACTTCCTGTCCCGCTTTCCGCCGAGCTATACTCAACAATGCGTAACACGAGGGGCAGCGAAAATGGATCGGCATATCGCTCTCCGCCGGCCGCCAGAACAGGCCGTTATTCGTCCGGGACATCCGCGGGTGTGTCGCTTATCATTATTTTGCCGGTTTCCTGCCCGCTCAGCAACAGCTTCCTTCCCGAACTCGCAACAGTCGCAGTAAAATGACTGTTACGATCACAAGCAGTAACCGTTCTTATCTTGTCGGCAAGGTTGCAACAGGATCAGGATCACCGGTCGATTCCCCGTTCAGTGTCGAGGACCGCTTATGCAAGCCATTCCCCGTCGAATACTGATCATTTCCGCCGCATGGCTCATCCTGGTTGGCGGTCTTCTGAGCGTCGGCTGGGCGGCTGATGCCGTGATTCTCACCGACGGTTTCGTGCTCCAAGGCAAGGTCATGAAAGAACGCAACATCCGGGGTTACCCGTTCGACTTAGTGGAGGACGGCCCGAAAGTGGTGATCTTCAGCAGCCATTCCCGGAAAGGCGGCAAAGTTGAAAAAAATGTTCTCCGTCCCGAGTTCACCGCGTATAAACGGGATTACCCCCGAACCGGGTTGCTTCGTGCCCCGGGCTTCGGTGAGTTCCATGCCGGGGACTTCGATGAAAACTGGCGGCGAACCATGCAAATTCGTCGGCCGGATGGTCATTTTCACGAAGTCAAGCAGATCATAACCTTCCTCGACCCGAATTCCTGCTACGTCGCCTCGACGACACACAACTGGCGTGTTGCCTATCACACTGCTGAAATGGATGTCGCCCAGGTGATCCGGCTGCTCAAATCTCATCCCGATCTCAAAGAGCCCGAGGGAAAACCGGATCCGGCCAAACGGTTGGCCATCGTGACATTTTTGAAGGATACCGGCTGGTTGCAAGCGGCGCGGGAACAACTTGATGAAGCCACGAAGATGATTCCGGGTGAGTGGCCGAAAGAGCAAGCCGAGCGGGCGGAAAAACTTCGCCAAGAAATCGACACGGCGGAAACCCGGCGGATCATCGACGAACTCGAGGCCGCAGTCAACGCGGGCCGCTACGAAACCGCCCGCCGGTTTCTCGCCGTCTATGTGCCAAAATCCCAAGATCCCGACGAAATGACTCGGTTGACTGTCTTGAAAGCACAGATTGAGACAGTTCAACCGAAATATGAGCAAACTCATCAGTTGTTGAAGCAGTTGATCGATCGTGTCGATGGCACGGCAATCGCGGCCGCACACTCGCTGGCCGCAGGAGCCATGGTGATGCCGCTGGTGCCACGACCGAAACTCGCCGAGCCGCTGGCCACTTTAACCTTTGCGGCCCGAACCATTCTCGAAGAATTGCATCCCGATAGTGCTGGCCGGATCGAACTTTTTCGGACACTCGCCGAGCAAGAGTTGCAGCGAGAGAACATGGGACGGGCACCACTCAACAAGCCGGAAGCGTTGCTGGCGCTTGCGATTACCGGCTGGCTGAAAGGAAAAAACGGTGCCGAGACGGATGTGGCATCGGCACGGAAGTGCTGGGCAACACGAGAAGTCGCCCTCCGCTATTTTCGAGAAGAGATCGGCAACAATCGGCGGATGCTGCTGGATAACTACCTGAATTCTGGAAATGCCTTGCCTCCCGATGAACTAGCTCAGGTAATCTCCTTGTTGCCGCCGACGATGCCACAAGATCTCAGCCAACCGATCGGGGTAGAAGCTCCGCGTCAAGATGCACTAGTCCCTGGAATCTTTCGCCGTACCGCGGTCACCAGCTTGGACACCGCAGGAGCCGCTGTCGATTACTTTCTTCGCTTACCTCCCGAATATCATCACGGGCGATCTTATCCTCTTTTGATCGCCCTCACGCATCCGACAATTGCGTCGGAAAAACTTGTCGGCATGCTCTCGGAATATACGGATCGTTACGGATACATTGTGGCGGCACCAGTCTGGGCCAATCAATTCTCCGAAGGGTACGATTATTCCGGCAAGCAACATCCAACCGTGCAGGTGGTTTTACAAGACCTGCTTCGCCACTTCCAAGTCGATCCCGACAAGGTGTTTCTCTTTGGCTTCGGTGAAGGGGCGACCTTCGCATTTGACATGGGTGCCAGTCACCCCGATCTTTTTGCGGGTGTTGTCGTCTTCGGGGGCATGCCGAAAGCAGAACTGTACATGCATTACTGGCGGAACACGCAAAAGTTGCCGTATTATGTCGTCACTGGGGAAAACGCGGGTGGCTCCGCTGAATTGATGCGAAAAGTCTTTGAAAACTGGATGCCCCGAGGCTTCCCCGCCTTGCTGACCATGTATAAAGGTCGCGGGGTCGAGTGGTACGCCATGGAACTGCCTCGTGCCTTCGACTGGATGAATCGGAAATCCCGGGTCCGCGGCACCGCCAGTCTGCGACTCCATGAACCGCTGTTCGAACCCTGGCAAATCCTCCGCCCCGGCGACAACCGTTTTTACTGGGTCGGCACCACCGAAGTTAAGCCTGGTCACCAGTTTAACGATCGCACCGTCCGCAACGGCCTGGTCCCGGCCAGTATCGGTGCGGACATTGTGACCGGAAACAAAATTGTTGTTCGTGCCTTCGGGGTCCGCAATGTCGTCATCTGGCTAGAACGAACGATGATCGACTGGACCCGGCCGGTCGCCGTGCAACTGAACGGGCAGACACCGTACGGCTACCGCGCACAAGTCATGCAACCCGATTTGCACTTGATGTTTGAAACCTTGTATGCGACACAAGATCGCAAGATGTTGTTCCTGGGCCGACTGGAGTTTCCGGTTCCGTGATCTTGCGAGGGTACGCCTTCCCGCGAATTTTCATGGCGGCGACGCCGACTCGGGAACTCAGAAGCCCAGCGAACTCAGCCGCTGCCGGGTTTCCCCGAGGCTTGCTTCATTCGTAGTCGTGCTTCACAACCCAGGGGTCGCCGGTAGATTGCTGGAAGGCCTTCAGTTTCGCTTGAAGCTCTTTCAAAACCCCGGAATAATTCGGATCGCCGGCAAGGTTTTTCACCTCATCGGGGTCGGCGGTGAGGTCGTAAAGTTCGTAGCGTGGCCGGTGCATGAATTTTTCAATCAACCGCTTGCCGTAAACAGCGCCCGAACGTTGATCAACGCTTTTCCAGGTGGCCGATTGTTGCAAGTCGGAGGCAAAGGGAAATGGCAGTGGATGCGCGATGTTGTAAATGAGCTTGTATTGTCGGGTGCGGATGACTCGCATCGGGTAGTACATCGTGATCTCATGAAACGTGTGCGAAGCAAACACTTCGTTCCACTCAGGGGCGTGTTCCTGATCGAGGATGTCCAGGAACGAGCGGCCATGAAAACGGTACGGTTGTTGCGATGCGTTCCCTTTGACCGGTGGCAGCGGCTCAGGCACCGCCCGGGCAGGGGGGCCAGCAATTTTTCTGACGCCGGCAAATGCCAGGACGGTGGGAGTGAGATCGACCCAGGATACAAGGGCATCGCTGGTTCGGCCGCGTGATTTTTGATCCGGACTGCGAACAATCAGCGGCAATCGGATTCCTGGTTCGTACAGCGTGGTTTTCGCCCCGGGAAAAGCCATGCCATTGTCGGAGAGATACAAAATCAGCGTGTTGTCGTATTCTCCAGAATCCTTGAGGATTTCAATCAGTTTGCCGACACCCTGATCCACGCGGGAAATTGATTGATAATATTGTGCCAGTTCAGCCTTGCAAGCCGGGGTGTTTGGCAAGAAGGGCGGTACGGTCAGTTTGCTCTCGTCATAGATGATTTCGGTCACCCCTTCGTATTTCGGACCGTTGCCGAAGCGATCGGGTTTTTGCGGGTGTTCCTCGACCACGCCGCCGCCCCGATGCGGATCGGCAGTGCAAAAGTAAAGAAAGAACGGCCGGTTGTCCTTCGCAGCGATGAAATCTCGGCACGCCTCGGCCATCGTCACTGGGTTTCGCGATCCCCCGGAATTTCCCTTCAGATACGTGTCGAAGTGAAAGACGGATTCCGGGGCAACGTGATATTTCCCGATGGAGGCGGTCCGGTACCCGGCCTGAGCGAGTAACACTGGTAAGCTTTTCACGGTCGGAAAGGCCGAGAAATGATGATACGCATGCTGGTGGCCATACTGACCGTTCAAGTGGTTATGCAAGCCGCTGAGGATGACCGAGCGGCTGGCGCTGCAACTGGCGGTCGTGCAGAACGCATGAGTGAAGCGGGTGCCGTCGGCAGCAAGGCGATCCAGATACGGTGTTTTAACTTCCCGGTTTCCGTAACAGCCGAGATCGAGGCCATGATCGTCGGCGACAATCATGACCACATTTCGCTTCCCAGCGGCCTGACAGTCGCCTGCCGCTGCAATGCTCAGGGTGATCACCGCCAGCACGGAAAGCATCAATCGCATGGCACCAGCCCTCTCAGGAGAGGTTAACAAGTCAGAGTGGTTCACCAGGAGCGTCGAAATGCTGTCGTTATACACCAGAAACGACTGTGGATAAACCAGAATGGCACCGGCGGCACGAAAAATGTCGGCAATCCCCCGTTACGCGAGGATCGATTCGATGACCTGTCCGTGAGAACGCCGAAGGGGATGACCCTCGATATGGGTGAATCGGAATCGGGGAGAAATCCGAGTCAAGCGAAGACTGTGGCGGGGTGATCGCCGGGTCGGACGGGATCATGGAGCGGTTCGGCGGCCTGCGTGCCGAATGTGCCGTGAACCCCTCCGCCATGAATCCCAGCCCCGGCCGGAGCCATCGAGAAGACGCGGCCCCAGTGATCCCGGCCTGCCTGGCTGTTGAGTTTTGGCGTGTGCCCGAACTCGGCCATCCAGCAAACGAGTGGTTCCCTGGAGCAAGCCACGCTGGTCCGGGAAGTCAAGCCAGGCCGAACAGACCTGGTTTATGATCGGCATCAGCAAGCCAGTCAAGCGTTGAGAGGACTTTGGATCGTAAGGATCGCAAATCCGTAGCCTAGGATTCTCTTTCCCCTCGAGAAACTGGGAGTCTGTGCCATGTCATCTACTCGGATTTCTCCCCGATTCCGATTCAACTATCAAGGTCATGCTTATCCGAGGGTTAACCACCGTGCAACGGTTCAGTTTGCACGCGTGAGATTGTCCACCGTCGCAGCGTTGCGGATGGCATCGGGATCGCCCGAAGTTAATCAATCTGGTTTGACTGCTGCTTGTGTTCGTGGCAGCGCCTGGCGTAAAGTATGAGAGAGAGATTTTGCCCAGATTGCCCCGGTTGATTTCCTGTGGCGTTTCTGTGAAAAGGTCGTTGCCATGCTCCGTCGGTTGCTCCTAGCATGTTTGACCGTTGCCGCATTCAATGCCATGTCCCCCAGCCAGGATGCGAAAAAGTATCCAGAGTTTGCCGAGGTGGTGAAAGGGGCAAAGATTTATGAGGGGTTATTCACCCTGCATGAGAAGGATGAGCACGTTTATGCCGAGATCAAACCGGATCAGTTCAATAAGCCTTTTTTGTTGCCGATCGCCGTGGCTCGAGGAGCCGGGCTGGGTGGCACGACTCTGAATTTTGGCGATCAGTGGGTGATCGTGTTTAAGAAAGTCGGGGAAAAGGTTCATGTGATTCGCCGAAATACACGATTCACGGCGAAATCTGGCAGCCCGGCGGCGAAAGCGGTGGAAACCACGTATTCCGACTCGATTCTGCTGGCGTTGCCGATCAAGACGGTCAACCCGGCGAAATCGAGCACGGTTATCGACTTGAATGCCATTTTTTTCACGGACTTCGCGCAGCTTGGCCTCGGAATGCTTGACCGGGAGCGAACGACCTGGCACAGCGTCAAAGCCTTTAAGAAGAATCTGGAACTGCGGGTGGCAGCCACATTTACGGGTGGACGATCCGGCCGCGGCTTTCACGGTGCAAACGGCGTGATCGACGACCGTGGCATTACCGTGGTGATTCATTACGGTCTCGTCGAGATGCCCGACTCAGGTTATACGCCTCGGCTGGCGGATGACCGGATCGGACATTTCCTGACCGTGATCAAAGATTTTTCACAGGATAGCAGCGACACGGCTTTCGTCCGCTACATCAACCGCTGGCGGTTGCAACGAGCCGACGGGGCAACCACCTGGAAGCCGGGTGATCGGCTTTCGCCGCCAAAGAAGGCGATCGTCTTCTGGATCGAGGATACGGTGCCAGACGAGTTTCGCGGGGCAGTCCGCGACGGGATTCTTGAGTGGAACAAAGCGTTTGAGAAGATCGGCTTTCGAGACGCGATTGAAGTCCGGCAGCAGCAGGGTGAGGAATTTGATCCGGAAGATATGAGTTATGCGACCCTGCGGTGGATCACGTCGGAGACGCCGTACGCCATCGGCCCCAGTCGGGCGAATCCGTTGACGGGAGAAATTCTTGACGCCGACATTCTCTTCGATGCTAGCATGATCCGTTTTTACAAGCAGGAGCAACGATTATACCGGGATGAAAAAGGGCAGCTCATCGAGCCAGCGAGCCTGATTCAAGCGGCTCGCCGAGGCTGGGAAGTCGCTAGCCACCCGCTAGCGTTGCGGGATGCGCCGGAAGGCTGGAACGATCCGCTGCGGCGTCGGGTCGATCCGGGTGACCCTGCCTGGCAACGTGCGGTGCAACTGCAGGCTGGGTTTTGCCAGTGTGCTGCTCACAAGGCAGGGGAATTGTCGCTGGCTGTGGCCGCAATCGCCGCTGCTGCCGGTCTGAAAGACGGAGAAAAGATCTCTGATGAACTCCTGCAACAGGCCGTCAAAGAAGTGGTGATGCACGAAGTCGGGCATACTCTCGGGTTGCGGCACAATTTCAAAGCCAGCACGATGTTGAAGAACGAGCAACTTCACGACACCGCGATCACCCGCAGCCGCGGCCTAGTCGGTTCAGTGATGGATTACAGCCCGGCGAACATCGCCCCGAAGGGTGCCAAGCAAGGGGATTATTTCACCACAACGATCGGGCCCTATGATTACTGGGCGATTGAATATGCATACAAGCCTCTGGCGGGTGGAACAGACGGCGAGAAAGCAGAACTGGCGAAAATTGCCTCCCGGGCCGCTAGCCCTGAATTGATCTACGGCACAGATGAAGATCTCTACGGCACTTCCGATCCGTTTGTGAATGTCTGGGATCTCGGCTCCGACCCGCTGCAATTCGGGAAAGATCGGATGCAACTCGCCCGTCAACTGCTGACCACGATAACAAGCACAGCCGTCGAGAACGGCGAAGGTTATCAACGTGTCCGACAAGCGTTCGGGCTAATTTTACAGCAGTTCGGCAACGCTGCTTATCTGGCGGCAAAGCTCGTGGGGGGCGTCACCCTCGCGCGTGATCATAAGGGGGATCCGAATGCCCGTGATCCGCTCGTGCCAGTGCCGGCGGACCGACAGCGGGCAGCGTTACAATACCTCAAGGAACATCTCTTAACGGCAGAACCGCTGGAAATTCCGCCTGAAGTGCTGCGGAAACTTGGGGCTGATCGCTGGTATCACTGGGGGAATGAGCAGGCACTCTTCGGTGCCGTCGAGTATCCGATCAACGAACGCATTCTGGCCATCCAGTCGGTGGCGTTACGAGAACTTCTCGATGGCGGCACGCTGAAACGGGTTCAAAATAACACTCGCTCGTTTGAAAAAAATGAGAGCCCTTTGACCTTGGCTGAGATTTTCCGAGCCTTGTCGGAAAGTATTTTTGCGGATCTTCCGGGCGAGGATGGCCAGCCGAGTCGGCAAAAATCCACAGTCACTGGCCGTAACCTTCAGCGTGTTTATCTGGCACGGCTTGCCGAGTTGACCCTGAGCCGATCAGAATCGGTGCCCGCAGATGCCCGCTCGCTTGCCCGTTTGCATTTGCGGCAAACCGCCAAGCGAATCGAGACGGCACTGAAATCGGAGAAAGACGATCTGATTCGCAGCCACCTGGAAGAATCGCTGGAACGGATTATCAAGGTTCTCAATGCGACCGTCGTGGCTGCCAGTCCCTGAACGGCAGTCGAAGTGAGGGAAGCAACAGTCGCCGCCAGCATGACGCAGCCAAGGAGCACAGGCGGCCCGGGCCGCAAGGAGCCGACGATGCCGGCTGGGCATGAGAACCAGGCACCGACCGCTTTATCCAGCCGCTTTGATTCTCCGCAACAACAAGCGTATCTATCGCTTTGGCGAACATACGATCGTCTTCGTCGGCTGGAAGATGAATTTTTTGAGCAATACGATCTGACCGCACAGCAATATAATTTATTACGACTGTTGCAAGCACAGCATCCGAAGCAAGTCGGGCCAGCAACCCTGGGGGAGCGGTTGATATCGCGGGCTCCGGATGTCACCCGGATGCTCGACAAACTGGAAAGCCGAGGCTTGATCCGGCGTACCCGGACTGCCAGCGATCGCCGGGCCATTCTGGTGGGCCTCACGGACGCTGGTCGTCGATTACTCGAAGACATCGCTGAGCCGCTGCGGGCTTGTCATGATCGTCAACTCGGGCATCTTACCCTTGAAGAACTGGAAACCTTGATCGCCTTGCTGCACCGTGCGCGATGGCCTCATGAAGCCGACGGAAGTCCGTGGAAGTCGTTCTGAGTAGGATAACGATGCTGGCCCCGCCGCCTGCTTCAGATCCAGTGGATATTCCGGCAGCGGATTGGCCAGAAACTCGCCTGCGTGATACGCTGATCTTGCGGTGACTGGTGAACGTCGTCGATTTTTGGAGGAAGAACCGATGCGTCGAGGTCTGATACTGCTGACATTTGTCGTGATGGCGAGCGTTTGCACGTTCGGTGTCATGATCGCTGACGAGAAAAAAAACACGACGCAAGATCCGGCGAAGGTCAAACCGGAAATTGAAGTACCGTATGTCCCGACCCCAGACAAAGTGGTCGCAGCGATGCTGAAGCTTGCCCAGGTGAAAGAAGGCGATGTGGTTTATGACCTCGGCTGTGGCGACGGTCGGATTGTCATTCGCGCGGTCACCGAATTTAAAGCGAAAAAAGGGCTGGGGATCGACTTCAACCCCGAGCGGCTCAAGGATTGTGAAAAGAATCTTGAAAAAATTCCTGAAGAGACTCGTAAGAAATTAACCTTCAAACAAGGAGATGTTCTCAAACTTACGGAGAAAGATCTGGAAGGGGTCGATGTGGTCACCCTTTACCTGTTGCCGGAAGTGAATCTCCGCTTGAAGCCGATTTTACAAAAAGGCTTAAAACCGGGTGCCCGGGTGGTCTCTCACGACTTTGACATGGGCGAAGATTGGAAGCCCGAGCAGCAACTCTCGGTGGCTGATGACGATGGCTTTGATCACCTCGTGTTTCTCTGGACGATCCCCGCGAAGAAGTAAATTTCAGAATTCTGAAGTCATCGGCGGTTGATGTCCCGAAGCCGGGCATCCCCACGGTTATCACGTGGGATTTTGCCTTGTCAGCCGCTATCAATGAGGGAAATTCAACCGCCTCAAAACTTCAGGGCAACAATCATGGCAACAGCTACGGTCTACGATGCGATCATCGTTGGTGCGGGGCACAACGGGCTGGTGACGGCGGCGTATCTGGCCAAGGCAGGACGAAAAGTGCTGGTGCTCGAACGTCGAGAGGTGCTCGGCGGCTGCTGCAATACCGAGGAAATCTGGCCCGGCTTCAAAGTATCGACTGCCGCGTATGTCAACAGTTTGCTCCGCCCGGAAATCATCCGTGACTTGCAACTGAAAAAGCACGGTTTTGACATGATTCCCCGCTCGCCGTCGTCATTCACACCGTATCCGGATGGTCGATCCTTGTTGATGGGGCCGGACAAAGAACTGACTTTGCGGGAAATTGCCAAGTTCAGCCCCCGCGATGCCGAGCAGTATCCGAACTACGAAGCGATGCTGAGCCGGGTCGCCGACTTCCTCGAGCCATTATTGCTGGAAATCCCCCCGAATCCCTGGGGCGGGCTGCGTGATCTGACCCGACTCGTCCGGATTGCTTGGCGATTCCGCCAACTCGGGCAATACACCGGTTCAGAAGCAATCGAAATTCTCACCGGCGCAGCCCGCCCGATTCTCGATCGCTGGTTTGAATCCGAGCAACTGAAGGCAACTCTGGCGACCGACGCCGTCATCGGGGCATTCGCATCACCGTCGATGCCAGGTACCGCCTACGTGCTATTCCATCACGTGATGGGAGAATGCAACGGCGTCCGTGGCGTTTGGGGATATGTTCGCGGTGGCATGGGGATGATCGCAAACAGCATCGCCCGCGCCGCCATGGAGCACGGCGCGGAAATTCAATTGCAGGCCGAGGTTCAACGGATTCTTGTTCGTGATGGCCGCATTACCGGGGTTGCCCTTACGGACGGAACCGAATATCGGGCACACGCCGTGGCGTCGTGTGCTGACTGCCATGTGACCTTCGAGAAGTTGCTCGATCCGAACGAGTTGCCGTCTGAGTTCCTTGCCGAGATTCGTCGGATCGATTACAGTTCTGCCACCGTCAAGATCAATGTCGCGTTGAGTGAACCTCCCCAGTTTACTGCGTTACCCGGCACGGGGATCGGCCCGCACCATCACGGCACGATGCACATTTGCCCGGATCAGGATTATATTGAGCGGGCTTATGAAGACGCCCGGAGAGGCTTTCCTGCGGAGCGGCCGCTTCTCGAATGCACGATGGCCACAGCGCTCGATGACAGTCTGGCCCCGCCGGGTCAGCACATCCTCAGTATGTTCGTGCAGTACGCCCCGTATCATCTTCGGGGCACGACCTGGGAACAGGAAGCGGATCGATTTGCCGATCGCTGTTTCAATCTTCTGAACGAGTATGCCCCGAATTTCAAGCGGTCCGTACTGCATCGTCAAGTGATTCCTCCCCCGGAGATGGAGCGGTTGTGGGGCATCACTGGCGGAAACATTTTTCAGGGTGCGATGTCGGTAGCGAAGATGTTTAGCTTGCGTCCGGCGGCGGGCTGGGCGAACTACCGCACGCCGATTCGGGGGTTGTATCTTTGCGGCTCAGCGGCTCACCCCGGCGGCGGCGTCATGGGTGCCGCCGGGCTGAATGCCGCCCGAGTTATGCTCCAAGATCGGCCGTGATATGAGCTTCGACCAGCTGTTGCCGCTCTTTCGAGAGCCACACCGGGCCTTACGGAACCTGGAAAGCCTCGTGCAGCGGCTATCCCTTTGCCAGACCGCCGCGGTCATTGCCTGTCTGGAACAAACCCTACCACATCTCGCAGATCCCGACATGGCCGTGAATAATCTGGAACGGTTGCTCGGGCTGCCGGCCATGCGGGAACGACTGCCGGCACTGCTGGCAGATGACGCGAATCGCTTGAAACAGACGGCACAACTCCTGGCAACTTCGCAATTTTTTGCCGACACGTTGTTGCAATATCCCGACGCTCTGGATACCCTGACCGAGCCACGACGGCGATATCCGTCCACCCAGGAATTGCTCCAGGCCTTGCAAACGGATGTCGACGCCGCCCACGATGATCTCGGAATTCTTCGAGCATTTCGCCGGTTTCGACAACTGCAACTGTTGCGGATCGGAGTCAACGATATTCTCCGGGATCGGCCGCTGGAAGAAATCACCCGGGAATTATCCCGGGTTGCGGATGCTTGCATCGAGGTGGCCCTGCAAACAGCTTTGCGGAACGTCAGCAATAAATACGGCACGGCTCTGAGCAACAGCGGACAACCCGTCGGTATTGTGGCACTCGCCTTCGGAAAACTTGGTGGCGAGGAGTTAAATTATTCTTCTGATATTGATTTGATGTTTGTTTACGATCAGGATGGCCGCACGACAGGCCGCCGCAGTCCTGCGATTACGAATCAGCAATTTTTTGCCCGAGTGGTGACCGAAGTTGTCCGGCTGCTTTCCAGTCACACCGATCGCGGCGTCGCTTACCGCATTGATTTACGGCTTCGACCAGAGGGCCAGCGCGGTCCGCTAGCTCGCAGTCTGGCAGCGACATTGTCATATTATGATGTCATGGGGAGAACCTGGGAGCGACAAGCGTTGATCAAATTGCGGCCATGTGCAGGAGATCTCGAACTTGGCCGCGTGTTTATTCAGGCCATCGAACCATTCATCTACCGCAAATATTTTAGCTTCTCGGAAATCAATGAAGTCAAGGCACTCAAACGGCAGATGGAACAACGCTCGATTCAGGCGGGGATCGACGAGCGTGACGTGAAAACCGGTCGGGGTGGAATCCGTGACATCGAATATACCGTGCAGTTCCTTCAATTACTGAACGGCGGCGACCTCCCCGCCGTGCGGCAGCGGAATACCCTGCTTGCTCTCGATGCCCTGGAAATTGCCGGTTGCCTGACCAGCCAGGAAACGTACACTCTCGCCGACGCCTACCGTTTCTTGCGGAAAACCGAGCACCGCTTGCAGTTGTTATTCGACTGGCAAACGCATAAGCTGCCGACACGCACGGAAGAATTGGCGAAATTGGCTCGGCGAATGGGATATCACCCAGGAAGAGCCGTGCGGACCGCTCTTCGCATGCCGTCGGCCCCAGGGATTCCTTCCGCCGCGTCCACGGCACAGAAACGATCCCCGCTGGATGAATCTCCCCGGTTGGAACTGACATCCCGGCCTTTGTTAATCGATCCGCTCGATCGTTTCCTCCAGGATTATTACGAGAAAACTCGGCTGGATCGAGCCATTCTCGATCATCTTTTGCATATGACATTCACCCAGTCCGATGACCGATCAGAACCAGAATCCGACCTGATTTTGATTCCCGATCCCGACGACGGCATGATTCGACGGATTCTCGGTCAGTATCCGTTCAAGAACGTCCTGGCGGTCTACCAGAATCTTTCCAGCCTGGCACGCGAAGCGGTGCCGTTTCTTTCGCATCGCCGCTGTCGGCATTTTCTCGCCAGCATTGCGCCGCAATTGTTGCGCGCCGTGGCCGAAACCCCCGATCCGGATCAGACTCTCAATCACCTCGATCGCGTGACATCCTCGCTCGGTGCCAAGGCGGTACTGTACGAATTGTTCAGCTACAACCCCGCAAGTTTGAAGTTGTACGTCGATATTTGTGCCTGCAGTTCTTACTTGACCACGATTTTGACCACCAATCCGGGGATGATCGACGAGTTGCTGGATAGCCTGATCCTCGACCAGCCTCGCACCCGAGAGGAACTGGAATCAGAACTGGCGGAATTATTGCGGGGGGCTAGCGACCCTGAGCCGATCCTGCACAGTTTCCAGGATAAAGAACTGCTCCGCATCAGCGTCCGTGACCTGCTCGGCCGCGACAGTGTCCGGGAAACCACCCGGGCGCTCAGCGATTTGGCAGACACCATCCTCAACGCCGTCTTCCATCATGTCGAGGCTGGGCCGGCTGCCGACTTAAGCGACGAACTGAGGAATCAGCCTGCAGGTCGGTACGTCGTTCTGGGGCTGGGGAAACTTGGCGGCCGGGAAATCAGCTATCACAGTGACCTCGACCTGATCGTCATATACGAATCGAGTTGCGGTGGTCCGTCCGTGACGAGCCAAGCGAGTCCAGGGGATTCCGGATCGCTTCGGAATGCCGCTGCTCAAGCTCGCTATTTCACTCAGCTGACGCAGCAAGTCATTAAGTGGATGGCACGATCTGGTCCGCTTGGCCGCTTGTACGAGGTGGATATGCGGCTTCGGCCGACCGGCAAATCGGGAAGTTTAGCGATCTCGCTGGCGGAATTCGAACGCTACTTTTCCCCCGGGGGTGGCGGGGATCTCTGGGAGCGACAATGCCTTACCCGCGCCCGGATCGTCCGCGGTGATCCGAACTTTGCTCAGCAAGTCCTCCGTGTCGTCCACTCGGCCATTCACGCCGTTCACGATATCGCTGATCTGCCCGGGCAGGTCTGGCGGATGCGTGAAAAGCTGGAAGCGTCGGCAAAATCTCGGAGTTTGAAACGCGGGCCGGGCGGCATCATGGACATCGAGTTCCTGGTACAGTTCCTGCAAATGAAATACGCTCACAAGTACCCCGAACTCTTACAACCGAATCTCTGGGATGCCCTCGAGGCCCTGGCCCGGGTTCAACTTCTGTCCCGCGATACTGCCGCCATCTTACTTCACGGGTATTCGTTTCTCCGCCGCGTCGAGGCTCGGTTACGGATGGTGACCGATCGTCCCTTGACGGAACTGCCAGAATCTGCCGGAGAACTCGAAAAATTGGCCCGCCATCTCGGCTACGAGCGCGACCGCTACCGATCGGCGGCAACCCGTTTGACCGAAGAGCTGACGCGAACAACCCAGCAAATCCGCAACCTCGTCTCGCTTATCATCCAAAACGAAGAAGCAGGCTCAAGCTCGAAGCCGTCTGATGATGCTGCTTGAAGGAATAACACGAACCGCTCCCGCGCGGAAGTCGGAGAGTTCACCGGCAGTTATCGGCTCAACGACGGAAATCAACGCTTCGTTTTAAATGTTACCGACGCATGATAGCGACAAAAACGTGTGAATTCCTCTCAACGCCCTTGCCGATTGAATATGGTGTGGGCAATTTTCCGCGATTACCGTTCATTCTCCTGGTGCTGGGACTTGCGAGTGGCTGTGCTCGGGATCGACTGTGTCGAATCTACACACCCGGTCCTGATCTGGGCATGCTCGAAGCAGCAAGGTCGTTGATTTACCACATTCGCTGTCCAGATCTCCTCGACATTCAATTTCGCGATCAGCCAGAATGGAATTGCCTTGCCTCGGTGGATGTCGATGGCAGTTTGAACCTCGGGCCAGCTGGCCGACCTCGGGTGGATGGTCTGACATTGGAAGAAGCCCGTCACGAAATTGCTCGGACAGCCGGCACGGACCCCGCCGGGGTGGGAATTCGTCTCGTCGAGAGTCGAGCCGCCCGGATTTATCTCAACGGACCGATCAACAACCGGCAACGGTCGATTCCTTACCGGGGACCGGAGCGAGTACTCGATTTCCTTTGGCGTGTGGACGCAGTTCAGCCGGGTCAATCGGATTTGACCGAGGTCGTGGTAATCCGGCCGAATGTTGCTGAGGGCAAAGCTTCGGAGATCTATCGTGTCAATGTGTCGGCCGTTGTCTTCGCAGGTGATCATTCGACAAATATCATTTTGCAACCCTCTGATCAAGTTTACATTGGCGAAACTCGGCGATCGACCTTCAGCAGGCTTGTTCCCGACTGGTTGTTGCCAATTTATCGGCGGCTTGTGGGAATTTTTTCGCTGGTCCCGGCACAACCACAGGAAGCCGCGGCGGAACCGCTTCTCCGTCCAAGTGAGTGAAAGTCCAGCAATTCGAACGGATGCTCGCTAGCGGGGCAGGCCAAGGTGGCGGTGAAAAAAGCGGACCGTCCGTTCCCAGAGTCGCTCGGTCACCTGCGGATCAGCCGTGTACATATGCGTCAGGCCGGGGAGGGGAAGCGAGTCAAAATCACGTCCAGCCCGAAATAACGCATCGGCGAGCTTCAAAGAGTGCCGGTAGTAGACGTTATCATCAGCGGTGCCATGAACAAGGAGCAGCGGCCGAGCCAGATTCTTCGCCAGTGGAATCAGACTGGCGTCATCGTAAGCCATCTTCGACTCTGGGAGCAGACCCAGGTAACGCTCGGTGTAGTGGGTGTCGTAATCTTCCCAGTCCGTCACGGGGGCACCAGCGACGGCGGCGTGGAACACGTCCGGCCGCCGGAGCACCGCGTTCGCCGCCATATACCCGCCGAACGACCAGCCGACGATCCCGACCCGGGTCAGATCCAGTTCCGGGAGCTTCTTGCCCAGGAGTTGCAACCCTTTCACCTGATCTTCCAGCGGCAGGCTCCCGAATTTCTGGTAAATCGCCCGTTCCCAGTCACGTCCACGACCCGGGATACCGCGGTTGTCGATGGCGACAACAATAAAGCCCTGATCCGCGAGCCACTGCGGCACCAGCCAGTTCCGCATCGCCGGCTGAACGTGGCTGTGGTGCGGACCGCCGTAAACGTCGACGATGACGGGATATTTCTTTAACGGCTCGAAATTGCGGGGACGGACGACTGCCGTCCAGTATTCCCCGACCTTTTCGAGTTGAACTGTCGGTGTGAACGGCGGCTCTGCTGCGATGGACGGTAGAACCACCTTGATCGATTCACTTTCATAGCGAGATTCCGGCATCCGCTGAGGGGTGGTGATTGTCACTACCCGCTGGCTGAGGTCTGCCGTCGTGATCAGGCTGGTAAGACCTGGGCTGCGGGCCGTTGACAGCCGGTGTGCGTGGATCCGTTCCGGAATGATCATCCACGGTTCCATCGACAGACCGTCGGTCGTTCCCTGGACCACCGGAATTACTGTCTGCGTCTCGGGTTTGCTGCGGCCAAGTTCGACAAGCGTACTGATTTGGAGCCCGGCTGGCGAGATCGCTTGCACCCGGTTTGCATCGGTTTTGCGCGTGTCCACGATTTGCAAACGCTGATCACCACTAGTATCGCTCAGCCAGACAAAGCGATGCTCGTCGATCCAGTCCGGAAACTCTTGATGCAGATTCAGCCAGCGGGAATCTGTTTCTTCCAGAAGCACGGTTGTGTGACCACCGGCCGGATCAATCCGAAGAAGTTTGCTGTTCTGCTGCTTGCGATCCTGGACCTGCGCCGTGAGCCCACCCTTTTTGTCCCACTTCACCGCGGCCAGATACTCGGTATTTTCGAATGTCACCCAGGTGGTTTTCCCGCCAGCGACCGGGATGATGCCGAGCCTCACCGCGACGTTTTTTTTGCCTGGGCGTGGGTAAAACTGCAGCTGGGGCGGACGTTCCGGACGGAACGGATCGGCAATCCACCACGATTCGACGCCGGTGTGGTCGGCCTCGGTGTAAGCGATCTTCTTGGAGTCCGGGCTCCACCAGTAGCCGCTGAAGCGACCCATCTCTTCCTGGGCGACGAACTCGGCGAGACCATGTGTCACCGTGGGGGTGCCACCGATGGTTACCGCCTGAGCTTTTCCGCTGGTGAGGTCGAAGATCCAGACATCCTGATCCTTTACGAAGCTAATCATCTTGCCGTCCGGCGACCACTTCGGATCAACGATGCTGCCCTCGCCGGTCGCCAGTTCACGGGCTTTTGCCGAGGCCCGGTCGAAGATATACAGCTTGCCGGAGAGCATAACCAGCACTTGTGGACCATCCGGGCTGAGCTGGTAATCGGCAAAGCCACCGACGCTCACTCGCATCCGCTCTCGACGAGCTTTTTCCTCGGGGCTGAGATTTTCTTCCGCTCCTTTGAGTAATGCCTCCGGAGACAAAAGTTCCCGGGTTTTTCTCGTCGCCACCTCGAACTCGAACAGCCACAGTTTCGGCGTCTTCGGACCTTCAGCGCGGAGGAACAGGAGATGCTTTCCATCCGGGGTGAATTTCGGTTTCGTCGGCCGACCGAGCATGAAGCCGCGGGTCTCGGCGTATTGCCGCAGAAACGTTGTGTCCAACCGGAGCGATCCCGACGGAGAAGGCGACGAACTCAGCGGCTCGCCTGCCAGTACTGACCCACCGAACCACACGGCAAGTAGGATGAAAAGTAATTGTTTCATGCAGGCAGTGTAGCAAAAATCCTCGAGATTTCCTGGCAAAATCTTCCCCACGTCTGCCGCCTGACCCCTCATTCCCGATTTCCAATCGCTGGAAGATGCTACGACAGCGACTATCGACTTCGGGAGACAGGAATCGCTGGGATCGCCGTCCGGGTTGGCGGAACTTCGTCGGGCCACGACAGGGGAGTCGGGATCGGGGCCGAGCGTTTCAAAAAGTCCCACTCATCAGGCGTGGTGGTTGCGTCATCAGAATTCAGTTCCCGCGGACGGGGGAGTGGCGTCGGCTTGTCGGAAAGCGGCAAGACCGGAATCGCGGGTCCGTCGAGTGGTCCGACCCGACTTGCCGATTCACTGAGTTGCTCTAGCACGATGGCGAGTGTCGTCATCGCTTTCGGCAAGCCAAGATGGCTGAGATCGAATTCCAGCCGGGTTTCACCCGGAATGCCAGCCGGTCGTGTCGCCCAATGTCGCGAGAGGAGCGTTAAGGTCGGCACCGGCATCTCGGTAATCGGCGGGCAACCAATCGGATCGAGAAGAATCAAGCCGTCAACCGCCAAGCCATCGGCGACCGCCCCGACCACGAGGGGAACAACTTGATCCGCTGCCGCCCCCATCCCGAGCACCACGAACCGAGCGTTCGGATCCTCGAGACTGAGCCGGCGAATTTCGTATTCGAACCAGCGACGATCGGCACGCTGGGCAAAATAGACCTTCGGAAAGCCCGCTTCGATGACCCCATCGCGCAAGGTCGATAATCCGCCCAGATCAAGCAAGTCGTACCCGTTCATCATAAACAGGTAAACATGCTGGCGAATCGGAGTGGGGATCGGCGAGGCATGACAGGCTTCCACGGAACGTGCGTGGGCACCGTACTGGCAGGTCACACAGCCGGGGCCAGCGACCGAAACCGCCAAGAGTGTCAGAAGCAGCCGAGGTTTTGCCGACATTGCCGACCCCGCATCTGTGACAGAATCTGGAGACTTCTTCTGATTCCCGAAATCGGCATAACAGGCGGGATTGCTGCAATCGGTCTATTTTTCCAGGATAAATTCTGGGTGAGTCGGGCCGCTTGTTCCGGTCAGCAAACCTAGGCAAATCAGGCAACAAGGTGATTTATCCAGATTCTCTTTCGCTTTGTTGACTGGCCGATTGATCACTGCAAGGCTGAACGAACCCCGGCCCGGAGTTTCTCGAGTCCCTCCCGTGCCACCCGGTGCGGATCACGCTGCCAGTACTCGCGGTTGAAGAGTTCCAGGGACAGATAGCCTCGATATCCGATGTCACGGAGGGTGCGATACACGTTCTTTAAGGGTGCGATGCCGTCTCCGGGGAAAACGCGGTCGGCATCGATAATGGTGCTCCGGGGAATTTCCGGATAATCGTTGACGTGAAAAATCCCGATGCTGTGCGGCCCGAGTACTCCCAGCCCGGAAAATTCGGAACCTCCTTTATACAAGTGGTAGACATCCGGCAACACGCAGCCGCCGGGCAGCCCGCATTCCGCGGCGACCATCAAGGTTTCTCCAAGCCGGCTCAAAGACTTCGAGAAACCCCAGACTTCCACGATCGGCGTGACCCCGAAGCTGCGGCCCAGATCGAGCAAGGCACGGTAACGCTCGGCCGCGGTGAGCAAGTCCGTCACGGGCTGCGAAAAGTTCGGATCGTCCCGGCGACTCTGGCCGCCGGTGGCCCCGACCGGCGGAGCCGCCATGCGTTCCCCACCGACTTGCGCGATCAGATCCATCGTCCGCTTGGCCGTGTCCAGCCCCTTCTTCCGCCGATCCGGATCATCGACGAGCCATTCCGCGAACCCGATCACATCGGGCACCGCCAACCCCGCATCGCGGAATCGCTTGCCGAGTTCTTTGGCGGTGCCGCCGGTTTGCAGATATGCTTCCAGTTCGCTGACCCACGGCTCAATGGCCGTGTATCCTGCCTTGCTGGCGATCGCGATCAGTTCGACAATGTCACGGGATTTGCCCCATGTCTGATTTTCAAATCGGCGGACCGTGCTGGTGTTCAAGCAGTATCCGAACGGCTCTAGGGCCGAGCCACCACCGGACTTCGTGGCAGTCGGGTTGGTATCCGCCACGGCAAGTGGGGTTGTCGCAGCGATTGCCGCCGTACTGCTGAGCAAGGTCCGTCGTGAAATCGGGCTAGTCATGAACCGACCTCGAATACTATGGTGACAAGTAACCATTGTGGAACATTTCATGGGTAGATTCGCAATGAACCTCATAATGATGGCTGGGCTTGTCGCTGTCCAGGTGTTACGGGCGGAGCCGGCATGGAAGCCAGAAAGCCCAACATATGCCCGGCCGCAAATGCTGGTGGAACCGAAACAACTTGACACAGGTAAAGCCAAAGCAAACTATCACCTGCTGGATATCCGTGATGCGAAGGCATTTACCGAGGCCCACATCCCCGGAGCCGTGCTCGCGCCGAAAGGGATCTGGTCGGCAGCGGTGACCGAGGGGAATGCGGATGAAGCATTTTGGCGAACGCAACTGTCGCAACTCGGCATCACACCAAATAAGCCGGTGGTGATCATCGGCGACGATATCAAGGAAGCCGCTCGAACTTGGTGGCTCCTCCGATATGCCGGGGTTCCCGATGTTCGACTCCTCCACGGGGGCTGGCAAGCGTACCAGAAACTGGGCGCGACCACCGAGTCCGGTCCCGTCACCCCGACGCCCGAACCCGCTCACTCCTGGCAACTCCACCCGCAGCTTCGGGCTGAGAAAGCAGAAATTCTCGACCTGCTCTCTGCTCAAACGAGAAATGTGCAGATCCTGGATGCACGAAGTCTCGAGGAATTTCGCGGGGTTCGCAAACTTTCAAACCGCGGCGGGCATATTCCTCAGGCAATCCGGCTGGAGTGGTCGGAATTCCTCGAACCGCAAACACAACGCTTTTTGCCTGCCGAGAAACTTCGAGACTTACTGCAGTCGCGAAAAATCGATCTGACGCAGCCTTGCCTGACTTACTGTCAATCGGGGGGCAGGGCGGCCGTCGTCGCTTTTGCCCTGGAATTGATGGGTGTGAAGCAAGTAAAAAATTATTACCGAAGCTGGTCGGAATGGGGCAATGACCCCGATACTCCGATTGTCAACGATGCAAAGAATCCCTGATTGGTTGCTACCCGTTGCTGACGCATACCCCGCTCAGGCAGCTTGAGAATTGTTCTGTGGTGGCAGGGATTCCTGCCGGCCTTTCTTGGCGGCGGGCTGCGATTTCCAGCGGCGGTGCAGCCAAAAATATTGCTCGGGGTATCGACGAATCAGCCGCTCCAGGGCCGTATGATAACGCTGGGTGATGGCCTTCACCGCGTCAGCCCGATCGGCATACTCCCGCGGGTCGATCGTATCTTCACAAACAATTTCGTACTGCATCGGCTTGCCAACTCGCGGTACCCCGACCACGATCATCGCTGCATCGAACTCAATTGCCATCAAGGCCACTGCCTTATGTGCGGAGGCGGACCGGCCGAAAAACTCGATGAACACGCCCCGCGGCCCGGCATCCTGATCCGCCAGCGTGGCGACCTTCCCACCCGATTGTAGAACTGCCGTGAGCCGATCAAAATCATCCTTCTTGGCAATGATCGTTTGTCCCGTAGCCTGGCGAAATCGGCGTAAAAACCGCTCCAGATACGGATTATCAAGGACGCGGGCGATGGCATAGGTACGGAAGCCGACGGCACCGAGCGCGTAGCCGGCCATTTCCCAGTTGCCAAAATGCGCGGTCACGATCAACAGTGGCCGCTTACCCAGCAGGCCGTTCACTTGCGGGCCAGCGTTTACCAGACTGGCATAACGCCGCCAATTTTCCGGATGCAACTTCCGGGGAATCAACACCAGTTCAATCAGCAGTGTGGCCAGATGGCGGTAACAATGACGGACCAGTTGATCGATGGCGGCATCATCGCCCGCAAGTTCGGGGAAGGCTTGCCGCAGGTTGTCCGCCGCCACCTGGCGGTGTCGACGATCAACTTGGTATGCAAGCCAGCCGAGGCAGTCGGCAAAGGCAAACGCCCAGGACATCGGTACCGCTTGGAGAACACACACCAGGCCACGCACGAGCAGATACACAAGAAAATCGATCGACTGCCGCCGTTGTTTCCTTGCCATGGCGGGCTCTCCCGGACATCAGCGAGAACGGATCGCTGGTTGCTCAGCATGCTAGCGTCGCCGCCTCGGGGGAGTACGCCACTGCCGAGACAGCAGCGACTAGTCTACGGTGCGACAGGCTTTGCTGAGAAGCTCAACTGCTCGAGGGAAGCAACAGTTCAATCTAGTCGCCACCTGAACGGATGGCTTAACCGATACTTGGCCCCGAATAGCCCCGCTGAGCTTGCAGGAAGCGGGTAACGAACGGATCCGCAGGCTGCTGCTCTAACTCGGAAAGTGTCCCGACCTGAACGATACGCCCCTCGTTCAGCAACACCAGTTGATCGCCGAGATACGCCGCTTCCCCCAAGTCGTGTGTGACCAGAATGACGGTTTTTCCGAGTTCCCGGAAAATTGCCTTCAAATCGGTTTGAAGATCGGCACGGACCAGCGGATCGAGGGCAGCCATCGGTTCATCCAGCAGCAACACCGGGGGATCGAGCATCAAGGCTCGGATGAGACCGATCCGCTGCCGTTGCCCTCCGGAGAGTTGCGCAGGATAGCGATCGAGCAGTTCGACGGGCAACTGGACGATCCGGGTAAGTTCTGTCAGCCGTTCAACAATTGCTTTCGGGTGTCGGCGGAGCAACCGGGAGACGAGCGTGACATTTTCCCGGGCCGTCATATGCGGAAAGAGTCCGCCATCCTGGACCACATAGCCGATTCGCAGCCGTAATTCCCGGCGATTGGCGGCCGTAATCGGATCGCCGAGGATCCGGATTTCTCCGGTGTCGGCGTCTATCAGCCCGAGAATCAGCCGAATCAATGTCGATTTCCCGCTGCCGCTGGGTCCGATGATCACCGTGACTTTGCCCGCGGGCACGGTCAAAGTTAGCGGATATAACGCGGTGTGACCGGGGAAAGTTTTGCTGACGCCTCTGAGTTGAATCATGTCGGAGTAGTTCTCAGCGCCTGATCAGATCGCTTCCGGGCCCGATTCCCCCGTGCGAATGCGGATACAGTCTTCCAAGGGAAGGATAAAGATTTTGCCGTCGCCGATTCGCCCTTCCGGGCCAGTCCGAGCGGCAGCAATGATTGCATTCACCGTCGGCTCGACGAAATCCTCGTTGACAGCAATTTGCAATTGCACTTTCCGGAGCATGTTCACGGTCAGTTCGTGGCCGCGATACACTTCTGATTGCCCTTTCTGTCGGCCGAACCCTTGCACGTCGAGTACGGTGAGACGGAACACTTCCACTTGATTCAATGCCTCTTTGACCGCATCGAGTTTCGAGGGCTGGATAATCGCCAGGATCAGTTTCATGGCCAAGCTACCGGGAATCACTTGCAAGCAGGGGGACCGTCGTCAGCCCGTGGGTCAGATAATCATCCGTGACCGGGTAATTATGGAATTGCAACGAGTAGTTTCGTTCGAACCAGTCTCGGATCAATGTCAGCCGGCTTTGATCATACTCAGCGGCGACTGAAATAACTGGTCCGTAAGAGATGTCGCGAACTTGCCCTTCCTCGGCAACGATCTGCCCGGCTTTGTAGACATAGGGGGAAACAAAAACATTTTCCGGCGGTCAGCCGACGGCGTGTAGACTGTCAGATCAGCATCCGCTCCGGGACCGAGATGCCCCTTATGCTTCAGCCCTAGCATGCGTGCCGGCCCGGCCCGAGTAATGATCGCGATCTCATAAAGGGTGTATTCCCGGGTCAAATCGGGGAGGGTCGTTCGCCCCGCCAAGCTTGGCGGTAATCGCTTCAGGTATTCTCGGCGATAATCCCGGCTCATCAGCAAAGCAATAATTTCCGGATAGGCGAGAAACGAGCCACCGTTTGGATGATCGGTGCTCATCGCCACTTGCCAGGGATCGCGGACCAGCAAATACCACTCCAGCCCGATCGCCCACTGCAAGGCATTCACCAGCGATTTATCCCGGTAGGTAATCGGGACAATGCCGCAGCCGGCTTCGCACTCGATGTCGCCGTTGAACCATTTTTGTCCGGTGACCTGATGCAGATAGTACCCGAGAGGGCCGTCGCCTGTCATGGATGTCGTCGAACCGAAGAGCACCTGGCCGACATCCACGGTCAATTCTGGATGAGCATTGATATATTCCGCCAGTTCCGAAACGCGGGAACAGAAGGTATTTTGATCGTCTGGACCGCCCCCGTAACTGTGAAATTGCACATGCGTGAAATGGGCCCGCCGCCCTTCCACCGCCTTCATCGTCTCCAGCGTCGTCGTCCAGTTCCCGGGCAGTCCGAGTCGATTGCAGTGAATATGAATCGGGTGGGGTAAGTGCAGATCATTCCCGGCGGTTGCGATGCCGGTTACGATTTGCCGGGGCGTCAAGCCGTAAGGCGCGATCGGATCGTCGAGCCCGGTGTCGGAGTTTTTCCCTCGCTTCCAGGCTTCGACTCCGCCGGGGTTCACGACCTTCAACGAGAAGCCCCGGGTGGCCTGCAGAAGCCAGCCACAATACGCCCGGACTGTGTCGGTATCCCCCGCGGCAAGCCGTTCCATCACAAATTGATTGTTTCCCACGAGAATGTAAAAGCCTTTGTCGATGATCGGTGTGTCGTGAAATTCCTCGTGCGTATGCCGGGCACCGAGCGGCGGGATGGCTGCATCGAAGACCGTCGTATATCCGAGCCCGGCATAAAGATAGCCGGTGGCAAACGTGGTCGGCGTGCTGCCAAGGGTGCCGGACCGCCGACCCGCACTCCGGAGTAGAGGCGGTGAGCCCCGGCGATCTTCCGGGCGGAATTTCCGGGCAATATTCACCTTCGGCCCGGCAATGTGCGCATGCAGGTCGATGCCGCCCGGCATCACGATCAAACCGCTCAGGTCATGCACAGAATCAGGGCGGGTTTCCGGATCGCTTGGCGGGGGCACAATCACGCCGTTGCGGATCCACACGTCCCGAACTTCGCCGTCGATGTTGTTCGCGGGATCGTAGATTTTGCCGCCAGTTAATTTCAAAAGACTCATGCCACCTAGTATACGAGTTCTTACCGGCGATTTGTCCTTTCCCGAGCTAGCGGCCGCTGATGCGAGCTTCAAAACCGATTTCGTAGCCACGAACTTCGGGAAGTTGCGAGACAGCTTCCGCGGCGGCGTGGGCATGCGATTCGGAGAATGCCGCAAACTTCACCTGGATCTTCCCCTGGCCTAGCGCCGTTACCTCGACATCACGAACCCACTCTTGACAGGCCGTCAGAATCAGCGAACGTAACTGCTCCGGAGGAAGAATGACTGTCGGGGGTAACGGAGCTGGTTCCGCAGTTCCCGAGTCGGCTTCCCGTTCCAGCATAACCCGCGGCGGCGGGATCCGCGTGGGAAGTGACTCGGACTCACCTCCGGCGGGCATGCGGACGGCTCCGGGAACGGCTTTCCAGGTCACAACCTCGGAGTTTGCCGAAGAAACGACGCTTCTTGATGGAAGCATATCCGTGGACTGCCGCGGCTTCGACATCGCCACCGGAGCCGGGCGAATTCCCGGGAGTGGCACAGGCGGCGGGTCGGTGACCGCAGGCGGTAAACCCACCATCGGCGACGCAATGGCGGGAACCGCACGAGTGACCGCGACCGGATTCGGCGAAGCTGAAGCGGGCGAAGAGCTTGGTGAAGGCGAATTTCCTGCTCGTGTCGTCGGGATCACGCTAGCCGACGAGCGGACACCACCTTCGTCTCCTGAGGCGGAAGGATCGGCAGCATACATCGGTGGTTCGTTCCGAGGAGCCGTAACACTTCGCGGCAACTCCGCCGGGACGGGAAATGCTCCCGGTGTCGCTCGGGATTGCGAATACCAGCTCGCCGACGCTTGCGGGGATTTTCCACTGGGGGCATACGGATTGGCCCCCGGCGTGGTTGTCCCCCAGCCATACCAGCGATACGCGGGTGGACTGCTGTAGATGGTGGCCGAGGCAGTCGCATTTTCTGCACCTGGTGCCAGGACAGGATTCTGCGGCACGGTACCGCCACCTGCCGCCATCACCACTCCAGTTCCGCCAGATCCTCCGGTTCCCGTTTGCGCTGGCAAGCCGACGCGGCTTGATTCAGCCGACGACGGCGGAGGCGTTCCAGCTGAGGAAACCATCATCGATGAAACCGGCATGACCGAGCTGGAGCCTCCGCCCTGACCCGGCTTGCCCAGAAGAAAGCCACGAAATTCCTCCCAGCCGCGGCCGAATGCAGATGACTTTCCGGCGTCGTGTCCCCCCATCATCCCCAGAGGAGCCACGGTACCTCGACGACTGCCGACACCGGGCAAATCGCCGAATACCGGGCTGCTGCTTGCTGAACCGGCCGCGATCGGCTTGCTCATTTCCGCCCCTGACACAGGCGTAGTGGCCGAGGACGGTGGGTGGAATGAGAACAAGCGTCCGAATCGTTCGGTGATCGACGACGACGCCGGGCGGATCGGAGTCGGCATCAGCGGCATCGGCAGTGGTTCCTGACTCGGTGTCCCGCCCCGAGAAACGACCGGCATCCTCTGCATCGGCTGCGCAAGCCGCAATCGCGCCGCCGGTGACTGAGCTATCGCCACTGAATCGCTCCCCGCGATGGCCACGGCGGTCAATCCGAGACGAAGAAGCACGATCTGCCGTGGAAACCAGGAAGTTTTGTGTACCAGCGTATTCACAGTTCCGATCCTTCGGAAGTTGTTCACGATTCCGATCCTTCGGAAGTCAAGAGGTCCAAGCGAACCCCCGCAATCATCGTCCTTCACAGGCACAGGAGCGTTGTCCAAAAGGGCAACAACCCTTTTCGCGTTTCCACCCAGTTACGGAATTCGTGGCATCGTAGCGGGTGGGCGGTTCGATCGTCCCGGTCCGGAAGCCGACGAGCGGTTGAACATCGGCGGTGGCTGCTGGCTGAAAATCCCAGGTCGATTACTTCCTGGTTGTACCCCGGGGGCGTTGCCGATCAGTGTGCCGAACCGATTCCCGAATACGACGGGATGCCCCGACGGTGGCAGCGTGACCGGATCACCCGCTGGGGGCAATTCTGTCGGGGTTTCCGAAGGGGTCGCCGCGGCGGGAATGAATCCGCCACGCGTTTGGCTGAAACCCGCCAGCGGCTGGGGCTGAGCCGCGGCTTGTTGAAAGGCACTCGCTGCTTGCCAGGGCCGAACACCGTAATAATAATTCACGGCAGGATTGCCCGCGCGGGCCAAATTCAAATACGGACTGATCGTCGGCGTGGCAGCGATTCCGAAACCGGGGGTAAAGCCGAGCACGGGGGCAACCGGCCCACTACGGATCCCCGTGCTGGTCACCGCCCCGAACGGAACCGTCGGGCCGACCGCTGCTGGTACTCCGCTCGGCCAGCCTGGCACCGAAGCCTGTGCCAAGGCGATCTGTTCCAGGCCGGCCATCATGACGAGTGTGCCTGCGATTTTCTGGATCATAACACTGCCTCTGATCTTGCCGCCGGTTTCATGACCACTGTTACAGACACCAGTTATTACTCGTTTGTCCGAATTTTACCCGATCGCTCGGGCTAGTGTCATACGCACGAAGCGGTTCCATCAAAAGCCGAACCCGCGACCTTTGATTTGATTGACCGTCGTGGCACCGAGCAAGGTGATCCCGAACACACGTTCGACCGGGGCCAGGATCCGGGCTAATGTGGTGTCCAGCGTAATGATTCGCTGTGCCTTGACATATATGCGGTCACCCGGCATGATCTGGTAATTTGTCGTGGTAATGCCATGCTGGGTAATGCCGACCCAGTCGACCGGTAAAATCTGTTCCGGGTGGCCAGGATGAGGGCAACGGCGTGCCACCCAGATATTCCGTTTCGATGCCACCACCGGCAAACCGAAGGCGTTGCCGAGTGCGTCAAGCACTGTTTCACTTCCCGTGATCGGGAAAGGGTAAACTTGCTCCCCGGCACCGCCGCCATCAAAGATTACATAATACCGCTTGCTGTTGTATTGTGTGACATCAAGAATCACGAGTAGAAACTCGGGATTCAACCCGTTCGCGTCGGCAAAGACCTGTTTTGCCAGGCTTTCCCGGATGGCTGCCGCTGCTTGCCGCAGGGTGTAACCCGCGACGGGCACCGAACCGTAGACACCGAGAAACACGGTGCCATCCGGGCGGACTTGATACTCACCGAAAACTGGCTGAAGCGGTAAGCTTCGCAATTGATCTGTCGGCTTGCTCGGATCTTTCTCGTCTGGCACGCGGATCACGGCTTCGATCCGCAAAACATCCGGTGGTTCAATCACATATTCGGGGAGTGTGACCTTTTCCAGTTCCCGCGGTACGGCTCCGGGTGGCGGAACTTGCGCGATGGCCTGGTGGGACTGAAGATGCCCGTCGGTGTGAACGCAACCTGCCGAGCTGAGCCCCAGTCCGATCAGCAGCATCACGACGGTTCCGCGTGAACAGCGTCCGATCCGTTTCATCGCCGCACTCCTGCACAGAACTGGCTTCCCGTTGGCGGTGCCTGCCGACTCCCGACAGGGCAATCCCCCACCGGGCAGCACGACTGCATCTTCGGGCTCCGTCGGAGTTATCGGCGTTGTCAGAAGCTTGGCTGCAATCTTATTATCCGGTAATCTCGGTAATTTCGGAATTTCTCGAGAATCCGTTCGGATTGAATTGATGGCGGAGTACAGGAAATTCAGTCAGACCGTGGGATTCGCCGCGACTGACATCTAGCGGGAGTCGTCGGCACCAGTTCAGCCACAGCAATCGCTCGGCAGAAAATTAAGCGGAGCCGATCCGATCGAAAAAAGAAACGGGATCCTGGATGATTCCAGAACCCCGGAATGGCTCAACGGTTTGATGCTCGTGATCTTCGGCAGGCGGCGGGCACGGTTACATGATCCCGCCATGAATCCGTTCAGGAGTCATGTGCGAGGGCATATCATTGAACCAGAATCGCCGCCAAAACTCGCCGATTTGCCGATAATCTTCCGATTGATTCATCATCTGATCCATCCGGATGACTGGATCGGATGCATATTGATTCAGAATGCAGCCGCTATTCAATAGCCCGGCCGTGGCGAAGCCGGCCAACAAAAACCGCTTGAACATCACCCCTCCCTGCGGTTATGCCGCACCTCCGACCCAGCCTGCTCGGTACGGTTCCCTAGCCGGCCAGTTCCCTATGACCCGGAATCTGCTCTGTAATATCGGCATAACCCGGAACATCCTTGAATCCGAATCAATTCCTGGCTTCCGAATTCCAGAAAAATTTCCGAGGAACAACACCGGAGTGCAGAGGATGTGTGCGTTGATGTTGCTTTTTCTGAGGGGCTTCTGGGCGATCCAGCCCGTGACATCGGATCAACTATGCCGGCTGTTACCGTGGTTTCAGCGGCAGTTCACTGCGATGATTCGAAGATTCCCGCGGTAAAGACTCTTCCGGGAATGGCTCGGGAGAATCGGCCGGCTCGGCAAATTCGCTGCTGAGACTGGCAGCGGCCCCGACCGTTGCCCGGCGTTGCCGCCGCGATGACATCTCCGGACTCGGATCCGTGTCTGGTTCATGCTCGTGGGCGGGCACTGTTCGAGCTTCGGATCGGGCTGGCAGGTTCGCTCGACGCACCCGCTCTTCCATGATTTTGCCGGGCTGGAATGTCACCACCGCTTTCGCTTCCACCTCCACCGGCTCGTTCGTCCGTGGGTTCCGTGCCCGGCGTGGCTTCCGTTGCTTGACTTCAAACACCCCGAAATTCCGTAACTCAATCCGGCCTTCTTCCACCAGTGTGTCGATGATCGCATCAAAAGTCATCTGAACAATTTCTTTTGTCTTGAGCTGGGTGAGATTCGCCCGCTCGGAAATCTGCTTAACGATTTCTTTTTTCGTCACAGGAGCGGCCTCCCCGACAGTGCCTGAACTCTGGAATGACTACCGGAACGAAGATTAAGTCTAAGATTCGCATGGAGTAGAGTCAAGGACTCCCAGCCAGGTCTACTACTTTTGACTAGGATCCAGTTTCTAGCCGAGCCGCGGCGATCATCAGGGCGGCTGTGGTCGCCAGCAACAGCCAGAATTCCGGGGCTGTCGCGACAAGAATTGTCCAGCGGATGAATCGCCGTCTGATTCTCCAGCCGAGCGGTCGCGTGGTAAGGCTTCGGCGTAATGCAACAGTTCGCCGTTCCAGTGCCACATATCCTCGTGCCCAGTCTTCCGCCAATCGAAGTCGCTGGGATGGAACTAGACTCCGCAACAGCACCAAAGGGTACGCTTGCTGGAGAATTGCCCAGACCAGTTCCCCAGCCCGTGGCTCTTGCTGACTCGGTTGTTGCCCAGCAAGATCGGCCAATTTCGGATAATCGTCGCGAATTTGCTGCATCATTTCCCAGAATTGGCAAATTTCCGCGGCGGAATCAATCACCGCCCCCGGGTCGGCCATACTGGACCGCAGCCCCATCCAGGCTTTTCGCAGTCGCCTCAGCAACGCCAGTTCCCGATACGCCTGCCGCCGATCGGCAACGGCGACCGGCGGTACTTCAGCTTGGGAGAACAACCTTGCCGGCTCAGGACTGATCGGGTGTGGCTTTGCCGCGACATCCCCCGAGACCTCCCTTCCTGGGGGGAGCAGCTGAGTCGGCAGCGTGGTCTCCACGGCCACAAGTTCAGCATCGACGATCACCGGGGCTGGAGAACCCTGATGGCGCGATCCTCGAGCCGTGGGGCGAATCGCCCTCGATCCCGCAAGGGTGGAGCCAGGGGATTGTGGACCGGCCAAGGCATCCGCTTCGAGAGAAACAACTTCTCCGCCTGTTTGCCCGTTTCCAGCGGCACTGCTCGAGGTTGTTGCGGTCAGGGCAATCATTGCCTGTGCCAGGCGATTCATGCCTTCCGTCACCAGTTCTGGATCGATTAATTGATAAGTGCGAAGCCGATCCATCCGTTCTAAGGCCAGCTTTTCAATCTCACTTGCTGAAAGGGTACGCGACCCGACCCCCAGCAGAACACGATCGTCCGGCGGCCAGGGACCGGGGGGCAACCCGAGCCAGGAGAGGAGTAAATCGGTATTCACCGGAAATTCCCCCGAAAATCGGAACAGCGATCGATGCTGCGATCTTCACGATGCCAGACGGGGCGTTGATGCTCAAGCAAGACGCTGCAGATCCCTATAGCGTTGTTTTTGATCCCAACATATATTACTCAACCAACGCGGCAATGGATGGCCAGCGGCAAGGGCCGTAGCGTCGTTCCAGCCGGATGCCAGGATAGCAGATCATGAAACGGGCGCTGATTACCGGAATTACCGGCCAGGATGGGAGTTACCTGGCGGAATTGTTGCTCGAGAAGGGTTACGAAGTGCATGGCATTGTCCGCCGAGCCAGTACAGAAAGCTTCGAGCGGATTGCCCACTTGACCGGAAAAATCCATCTCCATCAAGCCGACCTTCTCGATCAGCTTTCGATCATCGATGTCATGCGGGAGTGCAAACCCGACGAGGTTTATAATCTTGCCGCCCAAAGTTTCGTGCCAACCAGCTGGAAGCAGCCCGTGCTGACGGGGGAATTCACCGCGATCGGTGTGACCCGGATGCTGGAAGCAATCCGGCTCCTGGGCAAAGATCATATCCGCTTTTATCAGGCGTCTTCGTCCGAAATGTTTGGCAAAGTTCAGGCGGTTCCACAAACGGAATCGACACCGTTTTATCCGCGGAGCCCCTACGGAGTGGCGAAACTTTATGGCCACTGGATTACGATCAATTACCGCGAAAGCTACGGCATGTTTTGTGTGAGCGGGATCCTCTTCAACCACGAATCACCACGACGTGGCCGCGAGTTTGTCACGCGAAAAGTCACCGACGGCGTGGCCCGAATCAAGCTCGGCCTAGCGAAGGAACTTCGCTTGGGCAATCTCGAGGCGAAACGCGACTGGGGTTTCGCAGGCGATTATGTTCGGGCCATGTGGCTGATGCTCCAGCAAGACAGCCCCGATGATTATGTCATCGCCACGGGGGAGACGCACACGGTGCAGCGACTCGTGGAAGTGGCCTTCGCGGCGGCGGACCTCGACTGGAAAAAATATGTCGTCATTGATCCAGCACTTGTCCGTCCGGCCGAGGTGGATCTTTTGATCGGCGATCCTTCAAAAGCGAAACGAAAGCTCGGCTGGAAACCGGAAGTCAGTTTCGAGCAGTTGATTAAAATGATGGTGGAAGCCGATCTAGCTCGGTTGGCGAATGCTGCCACGCCGGATCAACGGGCCCGAGGCATCTAAGTTCAATCGCGACAGGCGGGACTTTTGATGCGGATTTTGATTACGGGAATCACCGGCTTTGTCGGCGGTCACCTCGTGGAAGCACTGGTCGCGGAAGGCGGTCACACCCTGGTGGGGCTGGGCCGCAGCGGTCGCTGGCCAGCGAAGCTGTCACATCTCCACGGCCATGCCGAGTTGCATGCCGTGGAACTTGCCGACCGGCCCCGGGTCGAGGCGGTTCTGCAGTCGTGTCGACCGGAATGGCTGATCCACCTCGCTGGCTACGCAAATACAGGCAAATCCTTTCAAGAATCCGATCGCTGCTGGGCAGATAACTTGACTGCAACAAAAGCCCTCTATGATGCCGTGCTCAGCGTCGGTTTAACACCCCGAATCCTTTTCGCATCCACCGGACTGATTTACGGTGAACCGGATGAGCCGGATCAGCCGTGCCACGAACGGACCAGTTTGAAACCGGCCAGTCCGTACGCGGCGAGTAAAGCCGCTGCCGACCTGCTCAGTTACCAGTATTATCGCAGTACGGGGCTGGAAATTCTTCGAGTCCGTTTATTCAACCAGATCGGCCCGCGGCAGCCTGCGGATTACGCCATTGCTAACTTCGCTCGGCAAATTGCCGCCGCCGAAGCCAAGCTTCAGCCGCCAATCATTGAAACCGGCGATCTCTCCGCGCATCGAGACCTGACCGACGTGCGTGATGTCGTGCGAGCGTTTCGGCTCTTGCTGGAACGAGGCCAACCCGGTGAAGCTTATAATGCCGGCCGGGGGCAAACCTGGAAAATCGGCGATGTCTTACAACAGTTGCTCACACTCGCCCGCATACCGATCGAAGTCCACTCGCAGGCGGCCCCGGGGCGTAAAGGCGATACGGTCATCACTCGGGCAGATATTTCGAAACTTCGCTGGGCGACCGGCTGGGAACCACGATTGACGCTTCAGGAAAGCCTCACGGACATCCTGAACGCATGGCGAACCGAGACTTCCCCTCAATCAACGATCTCTCCATGAAGCCCCGATAAAATCCACTAACAAGAGGGCTCTAACTTCGCTTAGAAAGGAAGCACGCGATGAGAGTGGCTGTGATCGGAACCGGATATGTGGGGCTCGTCACCGGCACATGCCTGGCCGAAAGCGGAAACGATGTCACCTGTGTCGACAATAACAGCAAGAAAATTGCTACCCTTCTGGAAGGCCGGCTACCGATTTATGAGCCGGGCTTGCTGGAACTGGTCCAGCGGAACACCCGTGAGGGCCGCCTCAACTTCACGACCGATCTTGCCAAGGCGGTCCAGCCGGCGCGGCTGATTTTCATCGCCGTCGGTACGCCGCAATCCGAAGCCGGTGATGCCGATCTCTCTGCGGTCTGGGCCGTGACGCGGGCCATCGCCGCCGCCCTCAAGGATCTGCCCCCTGGCCCGCGTGGCAGCCGGATTGTCGTCACAAAAAGCACCGTACCTGTCGGGACAAACGCCAAAGTGGCCGCCATTCTCGCGGAGAACGGTTGCCCTCATGTCGATGTCGCTAGCAATCCCGAATTCTTGAAAGAAGGGGCAGCGATCGAGGACTTCATGAAGCCGGACCGCGTGGTTGTCGGCGTTCGCCATCCGGAAGTCGGTGAGGTCTTACGCGAATTGTATGCCCCGTTCTTGCGGACGGAACGCCCCTTCCTGGTGATGACGCCAGAATCCGCCGAAATGACTAAATACGCCGCCAACGCCATGCTTGCCACAAAAATCAGCTTCATCAACGAAATTGCCAACCTCTGCGATTACTACCAGGCAGACATCAATGATGTCCGCCGCGGCATCGGTCACGATCAACGCATCGGCTTCCAGTTCCTTTTCCCCGGGCCCGGTTACGGCGGCTCATGCTTTCCGAAAGACATTCGTGCCATCATCGGCATGGGCCGGACCGTCGGCTACCCCATGCGAATGATGCAAGCAGTCGATGATGTCAACGAATCGCAAAAACAAGTGCTCAGTCAAAAAATCCTTAAGCACTTCAACAACAATCTCGCCGGAAAAACCATCGCTATCTGGGGTCTTGCCTTCAAACCTCGCACCGACGATATCCGCGAAGCGCCCGCCCTTGTCCTTATCGATCGCCTTCTGGCTGAAGGGGCCACGGTCCGAGTTCACGACCCCGAAGCCATGAACAACGTCCGCGAAGTTTATGGCCAACGGATCGCTTATTCCGACCGACCCTACGGAGCCCTGGAAGGGGCGGATGGACTGGCCATCGTCACTGAGTGGCAAGAATTCCGCAACCCCGACTTCGAAGTGATGCGGCGATTGCTCAAATCTCCCGTGATTTTTGACGGCCGCAATATTTATGACCAGAAAACCATGGAAGGCTACGGCTTCATCTACTATGGCATCGGCCGTGGCCGACGAACTTAATTTCCACTGCCATCGCAAAAATCGGTCTTGCTCGCAGTTAACCATCAACATCAACTGGCGGTAAGAGCGCTTGTGCTCGTACCACTGCTTCTTGAAGCTGCTCGGACCAGTTTTCCCCAGGTTGTCTCATCTCGATGGAGTACCAGCCGCGATATCCGGTCGCTGCCACCGCCCGCATCCATGCGGCATGGGGCAATTCCGGATCGCTGCCCAGCGGCATTAAAGATGGCTCACTGAGGTGATAATGCACAGGCAGCACCGGCTCGGCATCGCGAGGCGTTTCCCCGGTAAGCCGCATCCCCCCGGCATCGAGATGCAATCCCACTCCCGGTGAATTTACCTCGCGGACGAACCTTTGAACGTCGGCAACGTGGGTCAGAAAATCGCCGCCGTATTCCGCGGGGTTCGCTTCAATACCAACCACCACACCACGAGCAGCGGCAATTGCTCCGACAGTACGGAAAAAATCCACGGCCATCGGCCAGACTTCGCCGCTTTTGCGTTCCCCACGCAACCGATTTTTTGGCGAACCGAAAACAAGCACCCGGGCTCCGACCCAGGTTGCCAGATCGATGATTCTCGCAAGATAATCAGCAAGCTGTCGACGAATGATATCTGATCCGAACAATATCAATTCTGGCCGACCGAATAAAAGCGCCTGGAAGGCGACAATCTGGATCCCACGATCTTCCCACCAGCGGCGAACAGCAACGGCATCCGCAGCGGTAGCGCTCGCCGGCTCCGGCCAGACTTTCCGTGGTGCGAGTTCCACGCCGCGGATTCCGTGTCGCTGCAGCAGGCCGGCGGCTTCAGCGTCGGCATCGTTCGGCCAGGCAATATTCGAGACAGCCAGATTCACGCGGCCGCTCGCTGCGTCGGGTAACTCGCCACAAACCGGGTCAGATCATCCAGAATGTCTCGCTTGCCGTACAAGTAGCCGTCACGACGACCGAAACATTCCGCATGCCGCGTCCGAATATCGTAATGAATCACCGGCTGCGACGGTCGCTCGGGCAGTTCCCGGCCAAAAACTTCACGCACCAGTTCCGCGGTTTCGATCGGCTGCGTTGCAAAGTTGACCAGCGTCAGTTGTGATTCGATTGCCCAGCGAAGATCGGCCGCAAGATTTTCCAAATTATAGAATTGAAAGACGGATCGCGGTTGAATTTTCTCGACCTGATGATTGTTCAGCAAGTCGAAAAGAATGTTCTTCTTAAGTCCCGAGCCAAAGAGGCCTGGCAGACGGATGATCGTGGTCGGGAATCGGGCGGACAGGAGTAACTCAAGTTCGTAGCGATGCCGACCGTAGGGGCTCGCCTGTGCGGGGTCGATCGGGCTGTCTTCATCGACACCGATCGGGTTCGGATAGACATCAACCGTGGAAATCAGCACCAGTCGCTGGCAGGACGCCCGCAGCAAATGCTCGGTGAGGGCCGCGATACCCGCACGGTCCGCAACCGGATCGAGGTTTGCTTTCCACTTCTCGGCCCTGACCCCCGCACAGATAATCAGGTCGTAATGGCGGCCCCGAATCTCGGGGATTGTCCGCGAATGATAGACAGCCTGGACGGGGATCTGCCGCAGAATATGACTGCCGACGAAACCCGTCGAACCGATCAGCGCGGTCGTCATACGACTTCCTCGTGAGAATCCGGTTTTCACCGGCGGATGTCATAAGCTCCCAAGCACGTTCGAATCAATGTGAGCAAGATGTTCGCGTTACCACGCCAGCCCTTGATTTTTGTCGGCACGCTCCCTTTCACGGGATATGCCCGGGTCACTGGCACCTCGGTGACCCGATATCCCAACCGGGCTGCCTGGATTGCCAGGTAATAATGCAACTCGTAACCGACAAATACATCACGAAACGGTGCCACTCGCTCGTCCAGCAAGAAGCGGCGGCTGTAGCCGCGAAAGCCGTTTGTCGTATCCGAGTAACGATATCCCGCGGCCAGGCTAAGCAACGGCGCATGCAAGCAACGCACTCCCAGCCATCGGGCCAGCGGGGTGTTGATCGCCCGCCCACCCGGCACCCATCGCGAGCCTTGGAGATGATCGAAGCCGGCATCCAGGCGATCCGCAAAAATCGGCAACGCGGACGGATCATCCTTGTTGTTACCGTCCATCGTAATAATCGCCTCATAACCACGAAGCAGACAATCCGCAAGCCCCATTCGCATCTGAGCACTCAGTTTGCCTGGGCCGGTTTTGACCAGCACGGCCGAGACACCGTAAGGGCGAACCACCTCCGGATCGACCGACCCGTCGGTGCTGCCACCGTCCGCGATGATGAAGTCAAAATCCGGGGAATAGCGCTGCATCGATGCGAGTTGGGCATGAAGCCGGGCACCTTCATTAATCACAAAGATGCAAACGGCATACCGCGAATTTCGGGGGCGAATCTCGGTGCGGTGATATGCGGGAACTTGCCAACTGGGGGGCATCATGCCGAGATATTCCTCCGATGATGGAACGGGAGCAGTTCTGAACCGTTCCGCTCTTCGAGAACATGATAGAGCGGCCGATCAACCGCTTCGCCGAGTGTCCTGCCGACATATTCGCAAATCACAACAAGTACAAGAAAGACAAAGAAAAACATCCCACTAATTTGCAACGAGAGCGTCGTCCAGCCCGCGGCGACATCGCTCTTCAGCATGTTCACAACCACGACGTACCCGGCGTAGATCAGGTTCAACATTGCCACGCCGATCCCCAGGTAGCTAACCATCCGTAGCGGTGAAATCGAAGTTGTCACCAGCATCGTCAATCCGCGATCCACCTTGGCGAATAAGCCCGTTTCTGCAGACATCGCCGACCGTGACAATGGCAGATACGGAACAGTGGCACCGCCGTATCCCACTTGCGAGGCGAGCACGGGAAATGCCGGCGATTTTGCCCGGATCCGAGAAACTGCACTGGCCGCGGCTCGGCTTAAGGCTTGAAAACTGGTGGCGTACTGCGGGAAATTCAACCCCAGCACCCGATTGCTGTAGACATGAAACAGTCTTCGCAAAACCCGGCTCAACCAGCTTTCCCCCGGCGGCGGCCCTGCAATCCCCGTGACCACGCCGTAACCTTCCCGGACCAGCCGTACCATCTCCGCAATGGCCCCGGGCGGGTCACGCTCGGCTCGCATCAAGACAATCACATCGCCAATCGCCGTGTCCAGCCCGGCCACGGTGGCGATATCTGGTCCGAATCGGCGGGCCAATCGAATCAACCGCAGTTCCTTCGTATCGCTCAAATATCGGTCGATCCGCGCTACGCTCTCATCCGTGGAGGCATCATCGACGAGAATCAGTTCAAAATCCCGAAACTGCGAGCGAAGCACCCGCAGGCATTCGTCGAGAAAATCCTCGACATACTCTGCGACATTTGCCACCGGCACGACCACCGAGACAAAACCTGGCACGGAAGTCATCAGGCCACCTTGGCGTTTGCGCCGCCATCACACAGCTGGTCGATTTGATCGAATACGTCAAAAACGTTGTCGAGCTTCGCCCCGAGGACCAGATGATAATTCCGTGCCCCAGCATGGGCACGGAACAAGATTGGCCGACCGTCATCCACCTCGTTGGCAGGCAATAAGGTTTTGATTTCCCACAGTGAATCGCGGTAATCACAGTCTGCGATCGCCGTCACATACCGCGCAGCGTCCCGACGCATCCGCTCAAATGCCGAGACTCGCTCGAACTGGGCGGCGATCGCTTCCGAGGTGATCCCATCAGGATGGGGGTCCGGCCAGGAGGCGTGCGGTGTGTAGCGGACGTGACTGAGTGTGTGCAAGCCTCGAGCCGGGAACGGCATCAGCGAGAAAAATGGACCGCACATTACGGTCACCGCAAGTGATTCCCAGCCGCTCGGCACTTGAACCAGCGCCATTTCTGCAAGTTCTTGCTTCAAGGCGACAGTCGGCAGACCCGAAGCCAGAGCCAGTTGATTCAAGTTCGAATAAGTGCAGTTAAACACCTGGCCTGCGATGATTTCTTGAGAGCCGGCCGCATTCTCCACAACCACACGAAGCGAACCGTCAGCCAAGGAATTCAAGCGAATCGCTCGAGTATTCAGCGAGATGTCCACGCCGGCTGTCGTCAGGGTCTGCTGCATTCGCTGTCGCAGCTTGCAGGCATCGAATGCCACTTCTTCGACGAGATAAACTGCCTCGATGCTGCTGGAGCGAAACCACCGGGCCAATTCTCCCGGGGCTGGTTGGAACGGTGCCCCGATCCGCCGACAAAATAATTCAAACTGGGCCGCGCTTACCTTTGAAAACTCTCGACCGATTGCATAAACATGCTGAAAATCGGTAAAGAGACATTCGGGGAAATGCTGGCGGAATCGCTCATAATTGGCCCGGGAGCGAAAACCGGTCACCAGGCTCCGCGGGTAATGATAACCTTGATGAACGCGTGCTTGATTGGCATAAGACGCTCGACAGAGCAACTGATTGCCGGCTTCAAGCAGTAAGACCCGGGCATACCGCTGACGTAGATACGCTGCGATCATGCAGCCGTAAAATCCGCCGCCCACCACCAGGACATCGCAATCCGTATGCACGGGCCTCTCCTCGCACTCGGTGCCAGACAATAGCCGAGAACGCTCGTTGCCGTCAACCGCGACTCAAGCCTCGTCACTCGAATTGTCGTGGATTGCCCCTTTGACTCATGGAGGGCGTGCTGCTAAAATTAACTTGATTCAGCAAGTAATTACTGCTGCTCTCCGAGCCAGGACAGGCTTCGACTGAATTAGCAAGCAAGCGGTTGCGTTTCAGAGAAGATTGCCAGCATGACCGGACAAAGCTCCCGAGGGGAGGCTCCGCAACGATCCGTTCATTGATTCAAGCAGTATGGCGAGAGGGGAAAAACTGGCTTGACGGCTTCCATCGATCCGTATTGCCACGACGTGCAGGGTCTGCGGCTAGGCCAACTTCGTCCGGCTGCAGCAAACCGAGAGTCGAATTCAAACCACTCGACAAGGTTATCCTGACGGATACAGTATGTCGGACGATGTTTGAGGAATATGCAGCACACCGAAAGTCAAAACGTGGCCATGAAGAAATTGGCTGGTTGTTGCTTGGATATCGCGGTACAATCACAGCAACGGTCGTTGCCACCCTGCCAGCAGGCGCGTTACGTGATGCCGGTGAATCCCACATCGCTTTTCATAGTGATGCCCAGGCAGTGGCGGCCCGCATGCTTCGCCAAGAAGATCGCCGCTTGACCATTCTCGGTGTCGTCCACACGCACCCGGGGACCATGCGGTCTCCCAGTTACGATGATTATCGGGGAGATCGCAACTGGGTGGCGAACCTTCGAGGGGGTGAGGGCGTCTTTGCGATCGGAACGGTTGCTTCTGAATGCCACGCAAGGACTTCCACAATTGCCGAGCAGCCGGCGGAAAATGTCCAGCAGTATGCCGGGCTCCAATTCAATTGGTACGCCCTGGCGGAAGATGATGCTCGGTATCGCCGCTTGCCGGTAGAATTAACGATCGGTCCTGATCTCGGTCTCTTAGCCCGGCAAGTGTGGCAAGAAGTCGAACGGTATGCAACACGGCTTGAACAATTATCCCGACGGTTCGCGCAGGTAAAATTTCAGATAGGATGGATTGGCGAGCGACCGGCACTCTCGCTCGACATCGGGCTAGGCAATGGTTGCGAAGCGATTCAGGTTGTGATGCAAGGCGATCAAACACGGTGGCTTGGTATTTCCCCCGACGGAGCCACGACTCTGTTTGAATTACCACCAGGGACTGCTCCGGATCAAGGAGTTTACATGATCTTGGCGGAGCTCGCCAGCCGTGAACTCCTGGAATCTGAGCGTTAATCCCTGGTTCCACTCCATGGCAGTCACGGAGTGAAGCTTCCGCCACCGGGCACCTCGGCGGCGATTGAGGGAACCAGCCACGAAGTCCGGGAACGTCGGCTGGAACTTGGGATGACCCGGAGCTGGAGGGGTAGGCGATGGACTTCCGACCGTTGAATGAATTAGAGCGTCGGCAACTGCTCACCGCATTACGAGGCAATGCCGATGGCAACCGTGTGTTACTCATGAATCGTCAGGATACCAGTTTTGTTGGAACGGCTGACGATGTTCCCGATGACGAAGTGATCACGGCGATCAAATCCGTTCCTTGCCACTACTAACTCCGCCGGGAATTAGCTGCCAAGGACGCTGGTGTTTGCCGCCTTTTTCTCGCCCGAATCTGTGAATTTGATGCCCGAATCGTTGCCCCTCCGTGGGCTCGATTCGGTGCCTACGATCGCCAGCGTTCACAACCACCGCACACCGACGCCAAACCGGGTTACGCCATGGGACTGCTCGATAGCGAATCCGGGAAACGGCGGTTGCTCTCCGTCGAAATCCCGGTTATCGAAAAGTACAACGAAGGACGCGATCCGGATTACCGCATCCGTGTCCATCGGATGGGCGGTGCCTTAATCCTCTCGTATGTGCTCAAACCGGCACATAATCGCTATCAGCTCGAAACACGCTTACTTTCGAGCTACCCGACGGTGCCGCCGGAAACACGGGTGCTCACTCCCTTGAAACATTGCCCGCATTTGCTGGAAGGTCAGACGTTGTGCTTGTGGCGGCAAGGTTCAGTCCGAATGAACAGCCGCTGGGATCCCGCTCGCTTCACCTGTATTTTTGCCATCCAAGCAGCCTGGCGGTGGCTCGCCTGTTACGAAATTTGGCATGAAACCGGAGAATGGCCTTTACCCGAGGCCAAATAACCTGCTGCGGAATTCGAAGAATGGCTAAGATTTTTCAGGTCGGTGTCGGTAGCGGCGGGATGGTCGTGCTCGACCTGATCAGCAGGGATTCTCGAATCGATCATCTTGTCATCGTCGATCCGGACCTGTTCCAGCCGCATAATGTCGTTCGGCACCTGTTTCCGGTCTCGGCTGTCTCCCGCTTGAAAGTTGAAGTTGCCGCCGAATGGGTCCGCGATCGCCGGCCAGACATCACGATGGAATCGCTTCCATTCGATTTGACCGATCCAGCACAGCAACATGCTATCGAACATGCCGCTGCCTCCGCAGATGTCGGAATCTGTGCGGCGGATAATGAAACGGCAAAGTATCATTTTGACCGTCTCATGCGGCGGTTTGGCAAACCCTGGACACTCGGTGAAGTGCTCAGCGGCGGAATCGGCGGCTGGGTGCATCGCTTTGTCCCGGGCGGACCCTGTTACGGCTGCCTGGCAAGTCATCTGCAACGCTATGATCCTCCGGATCCACACGCGGCTCCCCCGGATTACAGTCAACCCGGCGGCACGATCCCCGGCACCACCATACCGGCCAGCCGTGCGAGTATCGACGTGATTGCCGGCTTTCATGCCTTGGCCACCTTGGCCTTGCTCGACGTTGTCACCGGTGTGGCAGATGCCGAAGCCAGTGCTGCCAGCTGGTTGTTTGCCTTGCGAGCCGTGCCGGGGATCTTCGAACAACCGTTCAAGACTCACCGCATTACGGTGCCCAAGCTGCCGCGCTGTTTGATTTGCTCGGCTGAATCTGCCCTCACCGGGGAGAACCTGGATGTGGCACTCGCTGAGGCCCTGGATCGACTGGGTCATGAATGACATCTTGCCACCGAATCGCCCGCGGATGGCGGAATCAGCGGTTCATCTCCGCTTTGAAATCGCCGGGGTAACCCTTCTTGGCCCGCCGATTCCCTGGAATGCCGATGCTGTCATCGTCGAATTGCCACTGCGTCTGCCGGATCGCATTCGCCAACGAAGCGATTTTTCTCTGAGAATTCCCGGATCGCCGCCGATCTCCGCGGACCATCTCCGCCGCGACGAGACTGGGGAACGTCTGCATCGCTTGCTGTTTCGCTTGCCGACGCCGCCGGCTTCAGTCGCAGCCGAGGTTTTTTGGCGACAAAAACTTCTGGCCACGCTGCGAATCCCGATCCAGTCAGAAGAGGAATATCTCGGAGATTTGCGGCTGTTACATCCGAGTGTATCGATCAAACTGAAGGGGCAATACGTCCCGGCACAAAGTTTTGTCTCATCGCAGTGTCAAGGCCTGGTAGCGGCGGCGGTAATTCGTTCATCGACGTGCCTGGCACCCCTGGCAGATCAACCCCTGACCGTCCGCTTTGAAAACGATGCGAGCAAGCGTGGGGAAAGCGTCACGATTTCGCTGACCAGTACGCAGCTGGCGGCTAAGGAGACGCTGATCCTGGCCGCGCCGACACGCCGACCGCGGACCGCCGGCCATTACAGCATTCGCTGGGAAGTTGGCTCGCGGGGACTTTTAACGCAACGGATTACCGCAGTCACACCTCGACGCTTTCTGGAATCGATCCGGTTGGCGGGCACTCGATTTATTGTCCCGGATTCCTCCGGAATACCCCGCGCGATTCGACAAGCGCCGATCTTAGCAGAAGTGGCGGGGATCGGCCCCTGCTTCGTGATTTCCAGCCGACTCCCGGGTGCGGCCGGATTGCTCGACTGCCAAATCACGGCAATGGCCACCGACAGTATAAACGGGAACGAGTTATTTCAGGAGGAAATTCTGATCCGGGACGGAATCACCATTTTTGCTCCGGGAATCATCCCCTCGGAGCGGTTGAAAACAGTCACCGGTTTTGAACTGCGTCACCGAAAAACAGTGCTCGGGGCCGTATCTTTTTATCCGGTGCCGGTGGCCCGCTTCAACGCCGAGGGCGGATTCCAGCCACCGATGGATTACTGCTGGTCTCCAAGTGCGGAAGAGGAACTGAGCGAGCGATTGAACAAATTGATGGGCGGCAACCCCGAATCGTGATCCGCCAGGATCGTCTGTCCAGATCACGGGTGCCCTAGCGGGATCCAGGAACAATTTCAACTGATAAAATTTTCGGGGATATTCCAGAAATAAATCGGTGAATGATTCGCTACATATTCGCCATTCTTCCCCTTGACTTTCCCGTTGCCGTTGCTGCCCGCGTTGGTGGCAATGACTGCCAGGCGGTTCCCGGTGGGGTGCAAGGTGAGGCTATGGCAATTCGGCATCTGAGTGGTTTCAAAACGCGGTTTTGCCTCCCCGGGCTTCCAGAAGATCAGCCGGCCGTTCCCCGGTTGACCACTACTGACCGCGAGTACATCGCCCTTCGGGTGAACAATCATATCGTAGATCAGGCCATCGTTCGGTGACGAGCCGTAATACGAAGGGCCGCGTTTACCGCTCTTCCAATCGTAACTGAGCAGAGAAGGAATGCCTTGGAAACTTCCGCCGTTGCTGGGCTTGCTACCGCCGATGAAGAGTTGATCGCCGGTCGGTGAAAAGGCCAAGCAACGGACGCCGCCGGTATCTTGCAAGCGGCTTTCGAGGTACATTTCCGTCGCGGGGAAGTCGCCGATTTGCTTGCCGGATGCCAGGTTCCAGCGGCTGACCTGGGCGAAAAGGGAGCCGGTAACGAGTTCTTCGCCATTCGGGTGGAAGGCCACGGCCAGTAGCGGCTGCTGATTTCCGGCGGCGAATTCGTTCACTTTGGCACCGTTGGAACTGTTCCAGAGCCGAAGCCAACCGTCGGAGCCCACGCTGGCGAGCATCTGGCCATCGGGGCTGAGCGCGAGTTTACGAATCCAGCTATCATGGGCGTTCGGGATTTGCCAGAGGGGTTTTCCCTCGGCTTGGCGAATGTCCCAGGCTATGATTCGGCCCCAGGAGTCAGCGGAAAACAGCCTTTGCGAATCGGGATGGAATACGAGCCAGGAAACCCAGCCGTTGTGGCCTGTCAATTTCGGGAGTTCGAGCGGCATGGCCGTGGTGAGATTCCAGCGACGGATGGTACCATCGAAGCCGGCCCCGACCAGGAGGTGCCCCGAAGGGCTGTAACGCACGCAGTTCAATTGCACGTCGGGAGTGAGGGGATTTTTCTCGGCGGTCGGCACGGTGCTTGACTGGTTGGGGGTCGGGCTCGTTGGCGGCATGGTTGTGGCTCCGGGTCGGGTCGTCGTATCAGGCGGTGGATCAAGCGGCAGCGGCCGTGTCGGCAGGGCAATTACGCCAGGGCTTCGCGGATCGGATGCATATCTTCGTGAGCCAGCGGCAGTGGCTGACCGCCGTTGCGATACTCGTGTTCGGCGGTGTCAATGCCCAGGGCGTGAAACCAGGTATGGAAGAGGTGGCCGATGTCGTAAGGTTCCGTGGCGACATCGGTGCCCGTTTCGTTGGTTTTGCCGATGACCACACCGGCTTTCAGCCCGCAACCGGCCATGACGATGGACCAGGCTTCGGGCCAGTGATCCCGGCCGAGGTGGCCGTTAATGCGTGGGGTGCGGCCGAATTCCGACAGGGCGATAACCAGGGTGGAGTGAAGCATTCCGCGGTCAGCCAGATCTTGGATGATGGCGGCGAAAGATTGATCGAATTTGGGGTGGAGATTAGCGACCGCGTTGAAATGGTCGCCGTGGGTGTCCCAGCCGTATGAAGTGACTTTCACGAAGGTGACGCCGGCCTCGAGTAATCGTCGGGCCATGAGCATGTGTCGACCGAATTCGTGGCGGCCGTAGCGATCGCGATCTTTGTCGGAGACTTTGGTTTCGTCGAAGAGTTCCATGCGTTTCTGGAGTTGTTCGGCCATTTCGAAGGCAAAGCTGTTGGCTTTGGTATTGGCCGAGCGACGCTGGGAACTGTAGCGGGTATCCGCGAGTTTTCGCAGACGATTTCGTTCGCGATCGTCGGTTTCGCTGAGGCTAGCGGGGCGGATGAGATTTTCTGGTGGTTTGCCGTCACCTAAAGCGAGGGCACCATATTTTGGGCCGAGGAAGCCTGCATCTTTGTCGATGAAGCCGCCACTGCCGGGCTTGACCCAGATGTACGGGGGCAAGCCGCTGTCGCCGGCACCGAGCCACTTGGCGACGGCGGAGCCGAAGAACGGATAAACGACGCCGCGATTTTTGGGATCGCCCCGTTGAATTCGTGCCACACCCGCTGAGTGTGAGTTATCCTGAGTACTGACACTGCGGACGAGTGTCAGTTTGTCCATGATTTTCGCACATTGCGGAAGTGTTTCGCTGAGATGCACGCCGGGGATGCTGGTGGGAATGGCACGGAACGGGCCGCCGAAGATCGTGTTCGGCTTGGGATCCCAGCTTTCCAGTTGGCTCATGCCCCCATCGATCCAGACAAACAGCACCTGCTTGTTTTTCCGACGAAGTTGTTCGGCAACTGCCGGGGTGGCGATTCCTGCGAGCCCGCCAGCAGCCAGCCCGCCGGCAGTGGTTCCTAGCCATTGTCGTCGGGAGAGACGGTGATCGGCGGGTTGGCAGAGGGGATTGCGGCGCATGATCGTGATCCTCGGGGGTTGCGGGCTGTCTTCGGGCCGTGGTTCGCCCGGGCCACGCCGAATTTGTACGGTTAGTGATTCACGCGAAATTCCATCGATGCGAGCAGCGACCAGACGAGATTCGCCAATACTTGGGGCCGATCGGTAGCGGACCGTTGCAGAAGGACCTCGGCGACGGTGGCAATTTCTTCGGGGCTCGGCGTTCGACTTAGCAGGGCGAGGTACAGTTCCTCGGCCACCTTGGCTGTGTCTGCTAGCTTTTGCAGCCGATCGATGAGATTACCCGGTTTTGGCTGGAGCAGACTGAGAATTGCCGAATCGTGGAGGATAAACAGCGAGCCGGAAAGTGAGGGGTTAATTTCTTCTTCCGGTTCTCGTGGCTGATTCGCGAAGGCTTTGATGAACTTGGCGGTCAACGCGGGGCTTGGCTGTTCGCCGAGCGCGATCGCCACGGAGGCAGCGAGTTGTTCCGGCGAAAGCCGACGTTCCAACGCCGTCGTGAAGAGTTTTTCGGGGGCATCGTCGACGCCCGACGGAAGCAGACTCGAGCGTTGATAAGCGTCAGTGCGGGCGAGGGTCTTCATCAGCCACTTGACATCGAAGTGGTGTTCGATGAATTGATCCGCGAGAAATTCGAGGAGTTCCGGGTGCGAGGCGGGATTGCGGCTGTGACTGAGGTCGAGGGGATGGACAAGGCCGCGGCCCATCAACAGGAACCAGAATCGGTTCACCGAGTTACGGACAAAGTCGCGGTTGGTCGGCATCGGAATCTGTTCCGAGGCGGCTTTGAGTGGGCTGAATTTGAGAACCCCTGGCGATTTGGATTTTGGATTGGGAGGAACCAGGTATTCATCGCCCGGTTTGAAGTTTGGAACATCGAGCATGATGCCGCCGGGCAAAGCGGGGCCGGTCATCATCTCGATTTTGGTAAAGACTGAGGCAAAAGTCGATTTTTGCGTGGTCGGCTTTTCACCGACTTGCGGCGGATTCAAGTTGACAAGATAGCTGTTTTTGAAGAACGCATGCAAGCCCTGGAAGTGAGCTTGCTTGTAATCGTCGATGAACAGGTGGTCGTGGCATTCCGCGCAGCCCAGATTTTTGCCCAGGAATAAGCGGCCGACATCACGCGTCAGGCCGGAATAATCGACGGGATTCTGCCCGATTTTTTCCAGACGTTTGGCGAGGAAGAAGGCTGCTCCTGCGGTCTTTTCATCGTCGGGGGGCTGCCAGAGAATTTCCCGAACAATCTGATTCCAGGGTCGATTCTCGGCGAAACTCGTGGTGAGATATTTTGTCCAGAGCGGATGATCGCCGAGCCGCTCCATCAAGGCAATGTGCATGGCGGTTGCCATGGCTGAGCCATACTCGGGTCCGTCGATCAGGCGATCGATCAGCTGTTCGCGCCTTTTCGGAGAAGAATCGGCGAGAAAGGCCCGGGCTTCGGCAACCGTCGGGATGCGACCGGCAAAGTCCAAGAAGACCCGGCGGAGGAACTCGGCATCGCTGGCCAACGGGCTCAGGGGTTGCCCCGCTTGCTTGGCGCGTTCCACGATGAATTGATCGATCTGGGATGGGACATCCGCAGCGCAAACCGGTAGAAGGAGCACCGGAAAGGCGACCAGCACGAGCAGCCATCGTGGAAAGAACCGTAAAATCATCACAGACTCCGAAGTGATTTGTCGGCGTGTGTCGCAAGAAACGTTATCCCGGGGTAGCAGTCCAAAGCGGGCAGGTTCCGAAGGCATTGACGGAATTATGCCACCGAAGCTGTACATCCAGGGAGGGCAAAACTTTCGCAAAATACCATTCCGGATCACACTGCAACCATAGCCGATCCTTCGTGCTTACGGCAATAGAAAAATTTATGAGGGCAAGAGCACTCATCCCTGAAACGCTGGGCGTGGCCGACTCCAAGTGATGTCGGTTCAAGGGGTCGGGATCGCCGGTTTGGTTTCGGGCTGCAAAACGATCCGGAAGCCGATTTGGGCATCGGTGTCGGCCAAGGGATACTGGCGGCGGATACTCGTGAATTTTCCGAACGTGAGAATCTGGTCGGAATCCCACGACTGACCGACAACCAGCACTTCGGGTTCTGGCAGTGGCAGTTCGAAAACGTTCAGCAGGCGGCCACTGTTGGTTTCCCTGGTCCATTCTTCCCCGTTGGAGATCAGTTGTCGGATTCCAAATACACTCTGGTCGGGCTGATCTCGGTCAACCGGCCAGGGGCCGCGAAGGAGGTTGAGGGCGATCCCCTGAGTCCGTGGCGGAGCAGGGCTGAGATCGAGGAGGGTTGGGTCGCCGGCCGGGCTCGTTCGGGTCCGGTCGTCCCACATCCCGGTGGCTTTCAGCCATTGTCCATGGGTGGGTAAGTCGCCGCCGAGTTCAGCGGCAACGATCGCGGCTTCGGCCATGGTCACAGCCACCACGGGAACGTCAGCCTGAGGACCGTCGATGCCGAGGGAATCCCCGGTGTCCCGGCGGAGGGCACCTTCCCGCCAGCGTCCGGGCAGGAGCCGGGCCGCGCGGTCGCCAAAATTGCGGCGGGCGAGGGCGAGCTTGCTTCCGGGGGTCGCTTCTGCCTGGGCCCAGACCTGGGCAAACAGCCGGTTACTTACCTTGGTTTCAAGCATGTAGAACACTGGCCAGGTTTGCGGACCCAGATTTGCGGTCCGGGGTATGGCGTGGACCCGCAAGAGGATTCCCTCGACGGTGCGTGTCAGGGTTCTGTGATAAACCGTGCCGTCCGGGAGTGTCGCCGTCCCAGCGTCGGTTGCGGGAGACCAGCCTTCAGGACACCAGGATTGAACGGATAGATTCGTTCGTTGTGCATCAGGCGGTCGGAAATAAACGAGTGTCAGAGCGACCGTCATTGCGATAAGCATAGGGACGACGCCGAGAATCACCAGGGTTCGCCACTTCGATGGCGGCGGTGAAGGTGGTGGTGGCGGTGGGAAGATGGCTTCTCGTAACGCTTTTGCAAAGGCTTTACAATTTGGGAATCGTTGCCCGGGTTTTTTCGCCAGGGCACGAAGCAAGACGGCCTGCTCGGCTTTGGGCAACTCGCTAAGCTTTGGTGTCTCGAGCTTGTGTTGTTGACACAGTTCATGAATCGCTTGGGAATCGAAAAGTTTTCGCCCCAGCCGAGCTTCCACATAGGTGGCGGCCAAGCTGTATTGATCACTGCGGAAACTGACTTGACGATCCCAGGCTTCAGGGGCCATGTAGGCGGGGGTGCCACCGACGTTCGCCGCGGTGATCGTATGCTCATGCACCCGGACGAGTCCGAAGTCAGCAACCTTGCAATACCCCTTCAGGTGTAGCAGGTTTTGCGGTTTGACATCGCGGTGGGATAAATTTTGGCCGTGCAAGTAATCAAGTGCTTCGGCGGCTTGCTCGAAATAGGGCAGCAATTCTTCCGGCGGAATGCCCGGCAATCCCTGTTTTTTGCATTCTTTGATACGATCCCCGAGGGTTCCCTCGGCCAACTCCATCACGATGTAGACGTGACCTTGGTGAATCCAGAACGCCTGCGTCTGGAGTAAAAAAGGATGGGAGACCGATTTAATCGCTTCCAACGCTGATAATTCTTGCTGAGTGGCGGGGTGATCGACATGCCGCAACATCTTTTTGATGGCCACGCGGAACCCGCCCGGTGCGACGGCTTCGTAGACTTCGCCAAACATGCCATGGCCGAGCAATCGTACGAGTTTGTATTCGAGGGTTCCGCTGGCAAAACCCAGGGTGTTTCCTTCTGCCGCTGAATCAGATTGCTTCGGCAAGCTCGCCGTTTTGCCGATCGCTTGAACCGGATCCTGAGTGATTGTGCCTTCGAACTGGGCGGGTGTCTTCTGTTCCTCATTCGCTAAGTCTGGCTGTGATGGAGAGGCGATCGACATGTGAAAATCGCTCTTACTGGAACTCGGTCTGTCCCAGACCGAGCCCGGGTCGGAAGGGCTGGCAGCATTGATGTGTCGGCGAAATTCCTCGAACTGCAGGGGGAACCGCCGACGGTAAAGTTCCAGAGACGGCGGTGGGCCGGTCCGCTGCCGCTGCTGGAAGTCGGCGACAAGCAGATCCACCGGAATTTCGTCGCAGGGAAGTTCCCTAGCAAATTCTTCAAGCCGACGAAACAGCTCGGGAAGCAAACCGGCCTCGGCTCGGAGATGCCCCTCGACACGGATCAGTTCCAGCAACGTCGCTCGGCGATGCGGGGCGTGGGGAGGCGGGAGGTACTGTTGAAACTCAGTCAAGGAAAATTTCTCCCAGTCCTCCCGAAACAGCTTGATCCGCTGACGGAGATCTTCAAGCTGGGCCGTGCTGAGAGAGTCCGGGGACGTAGTCATAATCAGCCTCCCGGGGTCATATTATAATCAATTGAATGTAGAGTGCCGGCTGAATCGCTAGAACTTCGTGCCCGGGGAGATCCAGATCATGCGGATGATGCTGACGGCGCTAGGGCTTGTTTGCGGATTCAGCAGTATTTGGGGCCAAGAGCTCCTTTTACCTCCCGCTGATCGAATTCCCCGGTTGCGTCTGGACCAGGGGCATAGCAGCCGTCCGCTGCTGGCAGCCGCCTTCGCTCCGGATGGCACGTTGCACCTGAGCGGGCTGGACAAGCAAATTCGCCGCTATCGCCGGGTCGGCAACCAGTGGCAGGCGATCACTCCGTATCCGTTGCCGATCGGAACCGGGAATGCCGGGGCGGTGAATGCCCTGGCGTTCAGCCCGGATGGCCGCTGGCTGGCAGTTGCCGGGCGGTCGCCGATGCGTGATGAATCGTCGCTGGCGGAAGAGGCGGTTGTTCTCGAGTCCGAGGCGATTTCCGACACCATGCGCCGCGACCTGGGCATCATACTCCTGCTCCGCACCGATCAAGTTGGCGGCGGCCGAGTCCTGCGTGGCCACCGCGGCCCAGTTCGGGCACTGAGTTTTGCCCTCGGCACTTCCGCCGAGCGACCGATCTTGATTTCCGCCGCGGTCGAGCCTGAAGAACTCGGGAAACAACCGAATCAGCCGAGAAACGGCGAGGCTCCGACAAAAGGGATGCCCGGGGAGCAGGGTGTCGTCCGCGTCTGGGACATCGTGGCAGGAAAGGAGATAGCCCGGCGAAGCGATTTTCCCCCGACGCTCACATTGCCCCGCCTGGCGGCCTGGACGCAGGGCGAAGCGGGGCTCAACGTCGCCGTCGCCTGGCCGAACCCGAACCCAGCCACAGCAGGGGAACTTCGCGTCTGGAATGTTCCGTCCGGGGAGCTCCGCACCAGCCCGGACGGCTGGTTCAATCGGCCGCTGATCTTACGTCAGACAGCCGAGAAACGCGGAGCATCGACCGTCTCCGCCATCATCTCTGGCGGCTTCCGCCCGCCCGAACCGGGCAAATCAGCGGGATATGGCCGATTACAGATTCGCCCGCTGGATCGTCTCGATGCCGGGACGGAAGTTGCCTTTCCCTTTGCGGAGGGAAAACACTTTTTACCCCTAGCCATCGCCGAGAGCGCAGAGCATTTACTCGTGCTGCTGGAAACCGCGCCGAAACCGGCAGAGCGTACCGACCGGCCGGCGGAGTTGCAACGGCTCAACCGCGCTGGCGAACGCCGACAGCGGGTGCCCCTGACCGGTCTCGATCCGGGGATTCTGCCGAACCTGGTGCTGAGCGGCGACGGGGCGACAGTGGCAATCACCGGCTTTCGCGATCACCGGGTGGAACTCTACGATCTGGCTGACCTGACCGCGGGCCGGGTGCAACCGATGACGATTCCGGGGCTTTCACCTGGCTGGGACGCGATCGAGTTCCTCGCCGAGGATCGACTCTGGCTGGGGCGGGCGGGCGAATCGCGGCAACAGGGCGGCTGGCAGTTTGACTTTCCGCGGCGGACACTTCGACGGAATGACGGGCAGAGCGAAAGTGCAAGTATCATCGATTCGGCAACAGTCAGCTGGATCCTCGATCAGAAACCCGCTGGGGTCCGTGTGCAATTTCCGAACCGGGTGCTGCGTTTGTCCCTCCGTGGGAACGAGCAACCGACCGCCGCTCTCGTTATCCCGGAAAAACCGCGCTGGAACCCGCGGCTCGGCCCGATTGTGATGGTCGCTCACAACGACCCGGTGAACGCGGTGATCGGCATCACCGTCTTCGATGCTGTCACTGGTCGACCGTTGCGGCAACTGATTGGGCCCGAGCTGCCGATCCGGGCTCTTGCCTGCTCCGCGAGCCGGCCCCTGCTCGCCGCCGTCGGCCATGATGAACAGATAACGGTTTGGTCGTTGAAGTCGCTTTCGCGGGAAATCGGCGCGATCGAAGGACTGCAACTGCGGGAAGCCACGGGGCAGTTGGAAGTCGTCTCGGTGGAACAAGCCGCGGACGCCGTGAAGGCTGTGCTCAAGCCAGGCGATCGGGTGACGGCGGTCGCCACGGTCGGGGGGAAAGCCGAGCCCGTCCGCACGATTGCCGAATTTGTCTGGGCCATCCGGTCGCGTCCGATCGGCAGTCGGGTCGCCCTGACCCTGGCGGGACGGCCACCAGGAGCACCTGCAATCGTGCCCGTGGGTCGCGGACTGGAACAAGATGGCCCGCTGCTGTCACTCTGGTTGTCGCCGGGCAAGCCCGACGTTGCAGGAAATGCGGGCGGCCAGTGGGTCGGCTGGAGCCCGGGTGGCCCCTACGATGCGAGTTCTCCGCAGGCCGAGGCGAAGATCGGCTGGATCAGCAATACCGGAGATCCGGCCAGCCCGGTCCGGTTTGCTCCGGTTCAGCAATATCGCCGAGATTATTTCAAGCCGGAGATCCTGCAGAAACTGGTAGAAACGGGCGACCTCGCCGCTGCGGTGGCCGCTCACTACGACGCTTTCCCCCCAGACACTCTGCGGGTGCTGGCGCAATTCACGCCGACTGAGCCTGGCCCTGGCAATGAGCCGCTTTTTCGCGGCGGACCCGCCACGCTTCGCCTGATGATTCAGGGGCTCGACGATGCCATTCCGCAAGATCGTGCCGCCCTGTACTGGAAACTGATCGCACCGGGCCGGGAGCAGCACCCCGTCCAGACAATTCCGCTGAAAAAATTCCACGGCCCGCTCACGATTGATTTGAAGGACGAGCCGTGGCGTCGCGGCCGGTACCGTATTGAAGCCTGGTATCAGCGTACCCCGGATTCCCCCCCGCTGGCCGCGGCCACACTCGAGTTTCTGATGCGGCCGCCGGCTCCAGAACTGTCGCTGCAAATCGATGATCACGCCAACATCGCCGCGGAACACACCACAATGGCCGAGACAATCACGCTTGCTGCCGAGGTGGCCGCGGTGCCGGGGCTTGCACGCACGGTACGGGTCGATCTGATCGGGCCCGACGGTCAGCACCGGTCGGAAGCCTTGCCAGCCGTGCCGGACTCGACGACACGGTACGGCCCGGTGAAGCTTGCGTTGCGGCCCGGCCACAGCGAGGTGCGAATCACGGCTGAGAATCAAGGTGCGGGCAGCGGCCCGGAGGCGGAACTGGAACGCACGACCTTAACCCGGGTCATCCGCTTCACCCCGCCGAAGATCGTTCCCCCACCACAGATCGCGACGCTGGAGGTAAGTCCGCTCCTTGCACATCGAACCGGAGCCGCGGGTGAGATGCTGTGCGTCTGCAATCGCTCGGCCGTCACGGTCCGTTCTGTGGTCGAAGCCACTGAGCCGTTGCTGGCCGTTGACTGGGACGATGGAACCGGGCAGTGGCAACCGCTCAAACTCGACCCGGCGAGCCCGAAGCGGCTGGCCGTCCAGCAAGAACTTCGCCTGGCCGCGGGGCAACCGCGAACCGTGCGGATCCGTGCCCGGGTGTCGGCCGCCCCGGCTGCCATCCGCGATAGCACGCTCGTGTTCGAGCCACCGCTTCCCAGAGTGACGGTGATTCCGCCATCGTCGGAAACAACCTCCGAGCGAGCCATCATCCTCCGGGGTCAGTATGATTCAGCAGCGGTGCAAGCCCCGTTTGTGATTGAAGCGATTCGTTCCACGGCAGACACGGAGCAAGTTTTTGCAGCCACCACCACTGAGAAAAATGCTAGCTGGTCGGCGACAATCCCGGTGCAACGCGGGATCAACAGGATCAGCCTGCGGCTCCGGAACCAGTGGCATACGGAAACACTTCCGGAACGAATCACGATCCTCGCTGTTCGCCCACCCCGGTTGCTGACTGTGGAGCCGGTCGACGCGGGAGATCAAGCCGTTGCCACGGTGACGGCCTGGGTAATGACCGAGGATGATCCCGATCTGACCCCGGACCGGTTGAACATCGACGGTCGGGATGTGGCTGGGGTCTCCGTCGTGAAACGGTTCCAGTTCCTGGGCACCGCCTTCTGGTCGCTTGAGGCCGAAGCCGTACCCGTGCAATCTGCCGGCACCTGGAAAGAAACCTTCCGCATCGCGGTCGGCAATCGGGATGGCCTCAGCCAGTCTCGTGTCGTTCCGATCAAACGCCAGCCGAAGCCGACGCGACCGCCTCGGATTGTGGTCGCCGGCGGCGATTCGGATCGCCGTACCGAGGAGTCAGAGTTTCCGCTAGTGTTTAAGGTGGTCTCCGACTCGGCGTTGTCCCGGATTGCGGTGGAAATCACCGCAGCGACTGACTTCTCCACGGTCGTGTCAGTTGACCCGGCGGAACTCGGACGGGCCCCGGCCGACGGGCAGGAATTTTCCTGGAGCGTGGAACGGCGTATTCCTCTACGATTCGGGGTGAATCGATTGCGGATCACCGCCGTAAATGCCGACGGCGAAGCCGTATGCAGCTTTGCCATCAGCTACACCGAGCCCGCATTAAGAATCGTAATCGACGGTATCGAGGAACGGTTGCCGGATCGTACCATCCGAAATTTGTCTCTGAACGAGTCGGCCCTCGGTGATGATCAGCTGCCGATGGCCGTGACTCGATCCGGCTTCGTGACCGTCCGGGGCCGGGTCGTCTGGTCGGGCAGCGAGCCAGCGTTTGCCCGGGATCCGGGGTTGTCGGCAGTACTGTCCGTGAATTACGTCAATCATCTGCCGGTGCAACTGGAACTGCCGAGTGGCCGGGGCCGTGAGCGGCGTTTTGTGGCACCATTGTTTCTGAATGCCGCGGATTGTCTGGTGGAGGTGGTCCTTCGCCATCCGAGTCGGGGTGGCACGCTTCCCCTGGAAGCCAGCGGGGCCACCCGCTTCCGCATCCGCTGCGACAGCCCGTTGATTGCCCAGCGATTGCACCTGGTGATTGTCGGCGTTGACGTGCCGGCGGCAGAACGCTTCACCCTGGCAGAAAGGGTCATTCGCGCACTGGGCGGCCGTGTGCCCGGGAAGAATTTCGAGAGTGGCCGCTTCCGCCATCCGGCATTTCAAAATGCGACGCTGTATCCACCAGTTGTCGGCTGGGTCGTCGATGGTGACATTAACGGGATTCTCGATGAAGTGGATCGTGAACTGCGCCGACTCGGAGTCGAGGCGGAACATCCCTGGTTGAACGACGTGGTGCTGTTGTATTACCAGGGGAAAGACTGGGTCGCCGCCGATGGCCGCCGTTGGCTGCACACGAGTCGCAGTTTGAAATACCCGGAGCGAGTGGCCCAGCGATTCGCGGTCGGTGTTCATCGCTTGCCCGACACCCCTGGTGTACGGCTGACCTTGTTGAATGTGGTTCAACCGACGGCGGAGCCAGCCAAGTCGCTCGGTTCGGTTGCATCCGCGATGCTCGACCCGCCGCTCTTAAGATATGTCTGGAAGGATGAGCGAGCCGCGGAGCACCTCTTTGATCACCTTGCCACGGCAGTCACGCGGGAACGGTTGCTCGGCGAAGTTATCGACCGGGTCCAGCAACAGGTGCTTGCTGACCCAGATCGCAGCCAGATGCCCGATGGGATTATCCCCGCAGAGTTGCGCCCCAGGCCGTTCGGGCGGGTAGAAAACTCCTCACCGGAATAACCGTTCCAGTCGCTATCGCCATCACAACCCAACCTCCTGATAATGTAATCCTTGTCCGTCATATCTAATCCAACTGGAGAAAGTGTTATTCCGAGTCGAAGCAAGATAACGGGATTGACGATCGATCCGGCATGTTTGTGTTTGTTGCAAAAACGCACCTACCTTTCCAGGAGAACAGGATGTTCCCGTCAAAAATTTGGCAGCGGATGACTGCTGCGGTACTCGTCTGCTCAGCTTTTAGCCCGGGAATCCCGGTGAATGCTGAGGAAAAAGTTGATTCCTCCCTGATGCTCGCAACTTTCTTAGGCAAGAAAGCAAAAGCAGTGCCTGCTGGCTCTCAAGGATGCCCTCCATGCCAGTCCGCGCCGGTGGTTCCCGTCGAGCCGAGCACACCGACTTTGCCTTCTCCTTCGCGTGAGCCTTTGCAGTTGCCGTCTGCTTCCCCGGACAGAGTTCCAACCATGCCGAGCGATCTGGGGACAAGCGCCCCGTCGTTCGCTAACATCCTGGGTGGTGCCGGGCTGGGGGAGTCGGTTGGTGTCAGCCCCGGAGGCTACATCGACAACGCCGTGCCGGTCACCATGTTCCGACTGACGTATGATACAGCGTACCGTAACAACCGCCCCGACCGGGCTGAGTTCTTTTATGCGAAGTGCGGTTGCTTCGGTACGCCGGACGCGAAGGGTCCGGGCGTGGTCGGTGTTCCTGAAACAAGTGTCGACTTCCAGGAACTTTCGCCGTACTTGGAATACGCGTTCAGCAAGCGATTCTCGGCATTTGTGAGCATTCCGATTCGATTTATTAATCCCGAAGTGAACGGGAATACGGCGGGTCTCTCAGATGTCTGGTTCGGGGTCAAGTATGCCTTCTTGAGGACGGAATCGCAGGTTGCTAGCTTGCAACTCCGCGCGATTACCCCGAGTGGTGATTCTGATAAGGGACTGGGGACAAATAACTGGTGGCTGGAACCAGGGTTATTGTATTTTGGGCATCTGGCGGATAACTGGGTCGGTTTCGCCGAGCTCCGCGATCAAATTTACCTCAGCCGTAGCAGCGACTTCACCGGCAACGTGCTCCGCTACGGGGTCGGTACCTCGTACCTGGCCTGGCAAGGGCAACGACTGTATGTGGCACCCGTCGTGGAATTTGTTGGCTGGACAGTGCTGAGTGGGAAAGAACTCAGCGATGAGGGAGCAGTCAGCGCTGCTGGTGATACCATCGTCAACGGTAAATTCGGGATTCGGATCGGCCGGGGCGAACCGGGACAGGGGTTCTACTCGAGCGACGGTTCCGATCTCTACATCGGTTACGGCCGTGCCTTGACGGGAGAAGTCTGGTACAAAGACATGCTGCGGATCCAGTATCGCTACTTCTTTTAATCCGCGAATTGTGTCTTGTCGTGATCGAGATTCTGTGCTTAGAATATTTCTGATATGAAGTTGTCGGTCGGTTCGGGATAAAAGCGATGATCCTGTTCCAGGATGATTTTTGGTCGCTGTCGCTCGCGAATGACGAGCACCGCTCCAGTATTGCCGTGGTGATCGCATCTGAAGTCGCGGCAGCAGTCGCTGCAGCAGCAGTCCCGAAACAACTTTGACCTCCGGAACATGCCGAACCACAATAACCGGCCCCGGGGTCAACCCGGGGCCGGTCGCTTTTACCCTCCCATTGCCTTCTCAGTGACAGGAACTGGAAGTTATGCCGCGGTCTCCCCTGCACTTTTCCCTGCAAGCGAAGCGGACCTCCGACTCGCCGATCACGTATTTCATCGAGAAAGCCCTCAGCACCCCGGGGTTGATCTCATTTGCCGCCGGACTGGTTGATGAGCCGTCGCTGCCGGTCGCGGAAGTTCAACGGGCTGCCGAGCAACTCTTATCTGATCCGAAGGCGGCCCGGGCCGCGTTGCAATACGGCTCCACCCAGGGTCTGCCCTCACTGCGCGAAAAGATTCTCGATCTTGTCTGCCAGGCTGATCAGGTTCCTGCGGCGGCCGTGAATCTGAACGCGGACGATGTGCTCATCACCACCGGTTCGCAACAGTTCTTGTACTTGCTGGGGGAAGCGCTGTTGGACCCCGGCGATATCGTGATTACCGAGGCCCCCTCGTATTTTGTCTACCATAGTGCCCTGGCCAGCCACGGGGTCCGGGTGCTCACGGCGCGGATGGATGAGCACGGCCTCGACCTGGACGCCCTCGCCGAACTGTTGCAGCGACTGCAACACTCGGGGGATCTCCGCCGAGTCAAGCTGATTTATACGGTCGATTACTTCCAGAATCCGACCGGACTGACGTTGTCGCGAGAACGCCGACCGAAACTCGTTGAACTGGCACGGCGGTTCAGTACCGAGCACCGCTTGCTGATTCTCGAAGACGCGGCCTACCGGGAACTCCGTTACGGTGAAAAGGATCTGCCGAGTCTGAAATCGTTTGACGCCGGCAACGAGTTTGTGGTCTACACCAGCACGTTCAGTAAACCGTGTGCCCCGGGCTTCCGGACCGGGTATGCGCTTTGCCCGCGCGAACTTATGGCACCGCTTTGCAATTTGAAAAGCAACCACGACTTTGGGAGCTGCAACTTGGCACAACACTTGCTCGATCGGCTGCTGGCTTGTGGGGATTACACCCGCCACACCGCAAGGCTGCGAGAAGTCTACCGTGCAAAAAAATCGCTGATGATCGCCGCCCTCGAACAGGAATTCGCCGACTGGCCCGAGGTGCGCTGGACCGATCCGGAAGGCGGATTTTATATTTGGCTGACATTTCCACCACATGTGAATGCGGGGCCGAGTGGTGAACTGGTGCACCGGGCTTTGGCAGAAGGAGTGATGTACATTCCCGGGGAATTCGCGCATATTCCGGATGAGTTTGGCGGCCCGCCGCGAAACAATGAAGCCCGTCTTTGCTTCGCAGTGGCCGACGCCGAGCAAATTCGTGAGGGTGTTCGCCGCTTGCGAGCCGCCTGCCGGGGGCTGGAAGCCTTGCCCCGGGCTCGCTCGGCCCAATCGTTACCCGCATACTCATAATTTCACTGCCAAGTAACGCCGCGAACTTCTCGCCTTTGATTGCAGAATCAGCAGAGCAGGATCAATCATCCCGAACTTTCCCGATCACGGATGCTACTGCTTTTTGTCGATACGGCGGAGAATTTTCGTCAAAGCGAATAAAAATCCGACAAGCAGGCTCGGAGATAAGTTACAATCATAGTCACTTACTGAACATTCGGTGGTGGGAGTCGTTGATCCATGAGAATATTGTGCCACGGCCTCGCCTTGACCCTGATGCTGTGTCTTCTTGCCCGCGTGGAAGCCGCAGAGTTTCGCGCTGGGGCAATTGCGGTTGACGTGACACCCGAGCGGTTCCCGGTGATTGTGAATTGTGCGTTTCTGGAACAAACCGCAACAGGGGTTCAAGATCGCTTGCATGCCCGCTGTCTGGTTCTCGACGATGGCAAGGAACGCCTGGCGATCGTCATCGTCGATAGCTGCATGATGCCACGGGAATTTCTCGATAAGACGAAACAACTGGTGGCGGAAGAGACCGGCATTCCCACGGGGCGACAGTTGATTGCCGCGACGCATACACACAGTGCCCCGGCGGTGATGGGGTGCCTCGGTTCCGATGCCGACCCGGCATACGGAGAATATTTGCAACGGCAGATTGTTCGCAGCGTCCGCCTCGCCTGCGACCGGCTTGTCCCGGCCGAACTGGGCTGGGGTGTCATCGATGCGGGGGAGTTCACGAACAATCGCCGCTGGATTCTTCGCTCAGATAAAATCCGCACCGATCCGTTCGGGCAACAATCAGTCCGCGCGAATATGCACCCTGGCTACCAGAACCCGGATTTTGTCGGCCCCTCGGGGCCCACCGACCCGTGGCTTTCCGTGCTTAGCCTGCGGACACGGGATCAGCGACCGCTGGCCGTCCTTGCGAATTTCTCCATGCACTACTTCGGGAGTGGTGCCGTCTCCGCTGATTATTTTGGCCGCTTCTGCCAGCACTTGGAGCAGCGGCTCGGCCGGCCCGACAACGGCTTTGTTGCCATCATGTCTCAGGGTACGAGCGGCGATTTGCACTGGATGAATTATGGCCAGCCCCGGCTGAACCTCGGGATTGACGATTATGCGAAGAAACTGGCGGATCGCGCCGAAGCCGCTTTAAAATCGGTGTCTTACCGAACGGAAGTCACCCTCGCGATGGCGGAAACCACCGTGCGCTTCAAGCGGCGAACCCCCGATGCGGCTCGGCTGGCCTGGGCGAAGGAGATTGTCGCCAAGATGGGCCCGAAGCCGAAAAATCAAGCGGAAATTTACGCCCGGGAAGCTATTTTCCTCGATGCGGAGCCGACCCGGGAACTCAAACTCCAAGCCGTCCGCATCGGCGATGTCGGCATCGCCGCGATTCCGAATGAGGTCTACGCCCTTACCGGATTGAGGATCAAAGCCCTCAGCCCACTGCCACGCACCTTTACCATTGAACTCGCGAACGGGTCAGAGGGCTACAGCCCCCCACCGGAACAGCATGTTCTCGGCGGATACACCACCTGGCCGGCAAGGACGGCCGGGCTGGAAATCGAGGCGGAACCGAAAATCGTTGCCACGATCCTGACACTGCTCGAAACGGTCTCCGGGGCCAAACAACGCGCGGAACCGGATGCGAAGCGGGATGCGTATGCGGCCCGGATCATGGCCGCGGAACCCCGCGCCTACTGGCGGCTCGGCGAGTTGGCGGGCAACACAGCCGCTGAGCTTCGCGGTGAACACCCTGGCCGTTACGAACCCGGCGTCGTGTTCGGCCTCGATGGCCCACGGCCCCTCTGGCAGGAGCAGTCCGCGATCAACCGGGCCGCGCAATTTGCCGGCGGCCGGATGCTTGCTGATCTCCCGAAACTCGGCGAACGCTATAGCATCGCATTCTGGGCCTGGCACGGCTTACCGGATGATGCCCCGGCCGCCCGGGCACCGCTGCTGAGCTTACAGGCTGGCAACACCATCCGCGATTCCGTCGTGGTGCCTCAAAAAGTCCGCACCACACCTCGGGAGTGGATGCATTACGCTTACCTTCGAGATGGTGCTCGCTGGACCTTGTACCGCAACGGCCAGCGACTGACGGAAGGTGAAAGTAACCCCGCCAGAGAGTCCAGGTCCTGGAGGTTAGTCGTCGGTGGCTCTCCGGAAGCAGAACGGTTCGAAGGCAGAATGGCCGAAGTCGCGGTTTTCGACCGATTATTGACATCGGCCGAACTGGATCAATTCGCCAAGCCGTAGCATTTTTGCAAACAATTGCCGCTTCGGGTCACGGGCGGTCGGCGAATTCGCTCGGTTCAGCCGACCACCAGCGGCAGTTTGCGGCGGCCGATGCCTTCAACGCCTTGTTCGATCGGTTTGATTGCCGCTAGTTTGTGGGCGTTGGCTTTCTCCCAGTCAGCGATTTCCTGCATTAACGCATCGACAATGTCTTTTTCGTCGACGCGACGGACGATTTCGCCATTGCGGAAGATCATCCCCTTGCCGTTGCCCGCGGCGATGCCGATGTCTGCTTCTCTGGCTTCGCCGGGTCCGTTGACCACACAGCCGAGGACGCTGATTTTCACGGGCAAACGGCGACCTTCGAGCCGTTTTTCAAGTTCTGCCACGATGGCTTCGAGATCGATGGCCAATCGGCCGCAGGTGGGGCAGGCAATCAGTTCCGGGCGGCGGACTCGCCGTTGCGTCGCTTGCAAAATGTCAAAAGCAGCCGCAATTTCCGGCACCGGGTCGCCCAGCAGCGAAACTCGGATGGTATCGCCGATGCCGTCGAGTAAGATCGGGGCGAGGCCTGCTGCGGATTTTGTCACGGCATAGGGCGGTTTGCCCGCCTCGGTTATGCCAATATGCGTTGGATAATCCGCCAGTCGAGCAAACAGTCGATACGACTCGACCGCCACCAGCACGTCTGACGATTTCAGCGAAACAACAATCTGATCGTATCCTTCTGACTCGGCAATCTCAATTGATCGCAACGCCGATTCGACAATTGCTGGCGGGCAAGGAAACCCATATTTTTCAATTAACTCTTTTTCCAGCGAGCCGGCGTTCACACCGATGCGCATCGGAATGCCACGATCTTTCGCCTTGCGGACAACCTGGCGGAACCGTTCATAACCGCCGATGTTTCCGGGGTTGATCCGGATTTTGTCGATCGGGTGATCCAACGCCGCCAGGGCCATCTTGTAATCAAAGTGAATATCGCAGATCAGCGGAATTTTGATCTGTTTTCGAATCGCCGACAAGGCTTCGGCATCTTCCGGTTTCGGCACCGTCACCCGCACCAGTTCGCAGCCAGCTTCTTCCAGCCGATGAATCTGCGCGACTGTTGCTTCGACATCGAACGTAGAGGTGGTGGTCATCGACTGGACCCAGATCGGATTGTCGGCACCAAACACCTTGTCGCCAATCTTGACAGGTCGGGTCTTATGCCGGGGCTTGCCCGGTACCTTGGGGGCACTTTCCAGGACCGTGTAATCGAAACGAGCCGGCATCGGATCAACCCTCATCCGAAACGGGAATTTCCTTTCTCATCCTAGTCATGCAACCGCAAACTCGGCAATCGCAACACACAAGCCAGAGATGATCAGCATAGAGGATGAGCGCGGTCTGTCCGATGGAGCCCCGAGCTAGGAAGCACCACAAGCGATGCCAGCACTGGCCGGCATCGAACCCCTCGGAAGGGAGGAGGGATGAGGCGTTGCCCAGAATCGCAATTACAAACCGACCAGTGGAGCGATCGGGTTGCCCTTCGAAATCGCAATCGGTCGATTCGCCTGATCGTGAATTTCCCCCGCCGGATCGATGCCCAGGCAGTGATAAATGGTGGCGGTAAAATCTGCCGGCGAGGTCAGCGCTGTCTCTGGATAAGCGCCGATTTTGTCGGACTGACCGTAAACTTGGCCACCCTGGATGCCACCGCCAGCGAAAAGTACCGTGAAACAATGTGGCCAGTGCTCCCGCCCGCTATTGCTGCGGGTGATTTTCGGGGAGCGGCCAAATTCGGCAGCGACCACGACCAGGGTTTCTTGTAATTGCCCGCTAGCTTCAAGATCGGTCATCAGGGCATGAAATGCCTGATCGAATGGAGGAACGAGATCCTCTTTATGCGCGGAAAAGTTATTCCAGTGCGTATCCCAGGCGAAGCCATTTTTGCCCTGGCTGCGTTGCCAGTTGCATTGCACCAGCCGCACGCCGGCTTCCAGGAGTCGGCGGCCGAGAAAGACGCTTTGCCCGAAAAGATTGCGTCCGTACCGTTGCCGATCCTTCGGGTTCGCCTTCGAGAGATCAACCGCTTGGCGGACTTTTTCCGAGGAGATGACATCCAGGGCTTTCCCCTGAGCATCTCGGATCGTCTGACTCATGGCCAATTGATTGAATGCCCCCACCTGAGAATTAAGTTGCTCGACTAGCGACAAGCGGCGTTTCAGGGTCTCGGCGGCTTCGTTGGCGACCAGCGGGATATGATCCAGCTTGAAATTGTCATCATTCGGGTTGCCACCGGTCAGCAGCGGGTCATATTTCGGCCCCAGCGAGCCGGCAAATTGCCCGGCACGGCGGCCCCCGGCCACGTCCATCCGGTGCGGGACGAGCGCGAATGGCGGCAATGGCCCCGGTCCAGGAGCGAGCTTGGCGACCACCGACCCGACCGGCGGCATATCGGACCGGCTCATAAAGTTCACATCCGGAACCGAGCCGAGATATTTGTAGCCCGTGAACATCCAGTAAGAGCCGCGGCCGTGATCGTTGTGATCGTGCTGCATTGTCCGAACCAGTGCCGCCCGATGCATCCACCGCGAAGCTTGCGGGAGTAACTCCGAAAACCGGACACCGGTCAGCGACGTGGGTATCGTGGAAAATTCCCCACGAATTTCCTCGGGTGCGTCGGGTTTCGGGTCGAAGGTGTCGAGATGAGCGGGACCTCCCGACAGGTAGAGAATGATGCAATTTTTCGCTTGGCCGAAGCTTTTCGGTTTCCGCTCCGGCGTTCCCCCAGTGGCGGCAACCACCGGCGAACGCAGCAGCAAAGGCAACGATACACCAGCCAGAGCCAGTCCCCCGGCTCGCAAGAATTCCCGGCGTTCGACCGGCGTGGAACTTCCCCAGAATGTCAGCATCAGCGATCTCCTTCAGGCGGGAAAAATCAATCGCCGAGAATTTCTTGGCGGTGGGAATTTCTTGCGTGCCTCTTACAAGTGGTTACATTACCATGATGTGAAACTCGTTGCTAGACGCTAGTTGCTGAATTGTGAACCCGCCGACCTGCCTGCTCAGAATTTCGCTTGATGCATCCACCCTTGTAGGACGACCAGTTTAACAAACGATTGATCCTGAGTCCTCTAGAGCGTCAAGGAACCGGGATGAATGAGAGACAATCTCGCGTGAACCGAGTGTTGCTTGTTGCCTTGGCTTGCCTGTCATTGACTGGCCCAGCCTGGGCTCAGGGTTTCGTGGAATCAGTTGAGCCGCCGGTACTTCACCGTGGCGGCACCACGCGAATCACCCTGCATGGCCGTGATTTTGCGCCGGGTCAAGATTTGTGGCATTCGCTGCCGGCAGGATCTCTGACGGCGAAGGCTCTGGAATCCTCCCCGGATCGGCTCATCTTTGAAGTCACCGTGGCTGCGACTGCCCCGATCGGGATTTGTGGTATTCGCGCCGCCACACGGGATGGCCTGAGCAATGTCGTGCTGATTCTCGTCGATGATTTGCCGGTTCAGCCGGGGGTTCGGGATCAGCGTCCGCTGCGAGTGAAGCCGCCGGTGACGCTTTACGGGAGCCTCCGTGAGGCAGCGGTTGATCGCTATCAGCTGACGGTTGCGGCCGGCGAGCGAATCGGCTTTGAGGCCGTGGCAAATCGCTTCGGGAAAGATTCGGACCCTCTGCTGACGATCCGCGATGCTTCGGGGAACTGGGTCGCCGATTATGATAATTCGCCTGGGTTGTATTTTGATTTTCGCTGTGAACATCAGTTCCAGCAGGCGGGCACTTACACCCTGGAATTCCATGATCTTCGCTATCGGGGATCGGAGCATCATCGTTATGCATTGCGAATCGGGCGGTTCCCGGCAGGCCGGGTAGCCGTGCCCGCGGCGGTGACAGCAGGTCCAAATCTGCTACGGTTGCCGGAAGTGCCAGGTTCAGAGTTTTCAATCTCCTGTCAACTTTCCTCGTATGCCGAAGCTCGCTTCGTCGAATTGAAGCGGTCCGGCGATCATGGATCGTGCTGGGTTCCGGTGACCTCGACCCGATACCCCGTGGCGGTGTGCCGGCAACCGGATCAGACAACGCTCGCCGGCTTCGTGCAGGCGACTTCTCCCCCGGCCTGGTTTGCTGGGTGGCTGTCACCTCTGCGAACAAATCCGTTTGCCACGCTGGACGCGGGGTTGCGAAGCGGTCGGGTTCAGGCGACCGCGGTAACAGTGCCGGCAACACTTTGCGGTTCCGTCTCGCAACCCGGCGGTGGCCGGTCGGCGTTTGTTTTCCCTCTGGAAAAAGGGCAACGCATTTTCGTTCGGGGCGAAGCCCGAAGCTTGAATTCGCCCTTGGATCTCGACCTGGCATTGACGAGCGCGACGGGGAGGGAACTTCGCCGGAGCACGGCAACGACGGCGGAGCCTGAATTCGATTTCACGGCCCCTGTTGCTGGGGAGTACGGTCTCGTAGTCCGTGATGAAATCAACGATGGTGGCCCAGCGTTTGCATATAGCCTGGATGTTCGGGATCAACCGTTCCCCCCAATCTTGCACGCCGAAGTGGAGGGATTGACAGTCCCGCAGGGGAATTATCAGTGCTTACCGATCGTCGTGAACCGGAAGGGAATCAGCGGGCCGATCCGATTGAAGCTGATCGGGGCACCTCCGGGGATGCGATTACTCCCCGCCGTCCTTGCCGACGGAGCCAGCAGTATCGACTGCCGCCTGGAAGCCGAGTCATCGACGCCCCTTGGCGTCTACACGCTTCAGATCGTGGCGGAATACGGACTGGTAGAACACCCTCAGCACACGCTTGTAAGAACTCAGCCGCTGATTGATCGTCGGTTACGGAACGTCGATCTGATTCCGTATGCTTTGCGTGAGGATCAGACGCGTTTGCCGCCGTCGCTTACGGATCGCCTGGCGGTGCAAGTCACCCCGCCGTCGCCGTACAGCTTTGAATTAACGGAAAAGCTACTGATTTTGCCGCGGTACCAGACGGTTGCGGTACCAATCATCACCACCCGGATCCCGGGGTTTTCTGGCCAGATTCATTTCACGGCTAGCGGTGGACAACTGGCCGAGAAAGAAGAAGGGCGAACACGCGTCTACGCCGAATTTCCTCCTGCGACCGTTGAACGTCCCGAAATCGCGGGGGTGGTGGTTTCCAAGATTTTGTCGAATCTAGCAAAATATCGCGTCGATGTGACAGCGACCAGCGAACATCACGGCCGGCGAATCCGCTTGAATCGCTGTTTTGATCTGGACTTGCGACCAGCGTTTCAGATCCGAGCGGAGCCGCCGCAATTATCCCTGCTGCCCGGCGAAACCGGCACAGTCCGGCTGATCGTCGATCGCGTGCCATCCTTTCAAGGCACAATTCATTTGCAGTTTCCCCAGGAAGTTCCCGGCATTACTCCCCTTCCGGAAACCGTCGCGATTCCTGCGGATCGCAATGACATTCCCTTGACATTGACCGCCGATGTCGATGCCTTGCCCCGGCAGCAAAGGCTAACCGTGGTGGCGACCGGCCTCGTCAGCGGTTACGAAGAAAGCTTGACCTTGAATCCCCTTCAGATTGAAATTCTCCGCCGTCCGCCATCATCGAAGCCATCACAATGATCCCGGTTACCGTTCACGGATTTCGAGAATTTGCCATGCTTCGTCCTACCAGGTTCTTGTTTTTTCTGCTTTGTGCTTCGCCAACCTTGCTCGCCGCGGCGGAGCCTGCTTCGCCTCGTCTGACAGTCGTTCCGGAGATTGTCACTCTGACCGGGGCGAATCAACGGCAACAACTGCTGGTGTTCGCGGAGCACGGACCGGCAGGGATCGAGGATCTCACCGCAAAAAGTCTCTGGACCACGGCAAATCCGAACGTTGCCCAGGTCACTGCCAACGGAATTATCATTGCCCAGGGTGACGGCGAAACGGAAGTGCGAGCGAACCTTGCCGGGCAAACCCTGTGTGTCCGAGTCAAGGTTCGGGAAACAGCAGCAGCTTTGCCCACTCAATTCCGCACGGATGTAATTGCCGCCCTGTCTCGAGCCGGCTGTAATCAGGGAGCGTGTCACGGCTCTCCGCACGGGAAAAATGGCTTCAAACTCAGCCTGCGCGGGGAGAATCCGGATGACGATTTTCTGGCGATTACCCGTGAATTGAATGGCAGGCGGATCAATCTCGTTGAGCCGGCAACAAGTTTAATCCTTCAGAAAGCGACCGGTCGGGTTCCGCATCAAGGAGGGAAACTTTTGTCCGAAACCGACCGTGCGTATCAGGCAATTTTACAGTGGATTCACGAGGGAGCCCGTCTGGAACCTTCTCCGGGACCTTTGCGGCTGGAAGTGCTTCCAGGTGATCGACGATTGCATTCGCATGCTCCCGAGCAGCGGATTGTCGTACTGGCTTATGGAATGGATGGATCCGCTCGCGATGTGACCGACTTTGCCGTCATCACCTCCAGCGATCCCAGTGTCGCCACGGTGACACCCTCTGGGCTCGTTCGCTTCGATCGCAGCGGCGAAGTGTCGCTGCTTGTCCGCTATCTCCAGGCGATGACAAGTATCCGAATGACCTATGTTCGGCACGACCCTAGCTACCGCTTTCGGGGGCCGAGCCCGGCGAATGCCATCGATGAACTGGTGTTTGCCAAGCACCGGGAGTTGCAACTATCGCCAGCACCCGTAGCCAGTGATGAGGTTTTTTTGCGGCGAGTTTACTTTGATCTGATTGGCGTGCCGCCCACCGCTGAAGAAGCTCGGGCATTTCTCGATGCAGCTGAGCCCGACAAACGCGAGCGGCTGGTGGATGCCTTGCTGAAGCGAGAAGAATTTGCGTATTTCTGGGCGATGAAGTGGGCGGATGTGCTCCGCGGAAGTCCGACCACGATCAGCCTGCGGGGCGTCCACAGTTTTCACCGCTATCTCGTTCGCACGATCGCTGCCGATAAACCGATGAGTGAATTTGCCCGAGAACTGCTCACCGGACTCGGCAACACCCTGCATAAACCTGCGGCCAATTTTTACCGGGTGGCGCGGACGCCGGAAGAAGCAGCCGAGGCGATGGCGCAACTGTTTCTCGGCGTGCGGATGCAATGTGCGAAATGTCACAATCACCCCTTCGAAGCAATTACCCAGACCGATTATTATGGCTTGGCGGCCTTTTTTGCCCGAGTTCAGTTCAAAGGGGCCCAGTTCGGCCTGGATGATGAGATTGTCTTTCTCGCTCGTAACCGCGAACTCCTTCATCCGCTCCGCCGACAACCGCAAGCTCCTGTTGCTTTCGGCGAACCGGCCGGCATTCTCGCTCCTGAAGACGATCGTCGGGTCGCGCTCGCCGACTGGCTGACTCGGCCCGACAACAAGTTTTTCGCCCCCGCGATCGCCAACCGAGTCTGGTTTCATCTTCTCGGTCGAGGGATCGTCGATCCCGTCGATGATTTTCGCGATACGAATCCGCCCAGTAATCCTGCCCTGTTGACGTTTCTCGCAGAGCAATTTGTCAAAGGGGGATACCGGCTGAAGCCGCTGATTCGCATGATCGCGACCTCGCGAACTTATCAACTCGCCAGTTTCGGGTCGCCGCCCGCTTCGGCCCATGCTGCCAAGCCGGAACGCTATTTTACCCAGGCGGCTGTCCGCGTGCTTGGGGCCGAGCAGATTCTGGATGCAGTCAGCAGCGCCACGGGAATCCCGGAATCGTTTCCTGGGTATCCACCGGGCACACGCGCCCTCGAAATCGCCGATGCGACAATTCCGCATCCGTTTTTACAAGCTTTCTCAAAACCGGTGCGCGATCAGATCTGTGAATGTTCCCGGGAAGAAGATCCGTCGTTACCGCAAGTCTTGCATATGCTCAACAATTCCCAGCTCCTGGAGAAAATTCGCCATCCGGATGCACTGATTGCTCGCTGGTCGAAGGCAGGGAAGTCACCCGAATGGGTCATCGAACAGATTTACTTAGCGACACTGAGTCGGCGGCCGACCGAGCAAGAGCGGGCAATCATTACCCGTCATTTCCGTGAACTCGGTGATCCTCTCCAGGCCTACCAGGATCTTCAGCATGCTTTGCTGAACACCAATGAGTTTCTTCTGCGGCATTGATCGCGAATGATTCACGGCACCAGGATTGATGCGAAGAATGTTGCTGACAATCAGTTGCGGGATTCTGAAAGAATTGCTGCCAGATCCCGAGTTCATGACGGCGTCGCCGTGATGAGAGTGCCGTTTCTCAGCAAGGCGGGCATAACCGCGTCACCGTCTTCGGCGTGCTCCCGGTGACCCGCTGTTGCCCCGACTGAGGTCACCGCTCGCGGAAACGGCTTTCCGTCCACGGATCGCCACGCATGCTGTAACCACCGTTTTCCCAGGATTCCCAGTAACCTGGACGATCCTCGGTCATAAACTCAATGCCTCGTACCCACTTCGCGCTTTTCCAGGCATAAAGACGTGGCACCACGAGGCGGACCGGATAGCCGTGTTCCGGTTCCAGATCGTGGCCATCATGTTTCATGGCGAGCAGTGCATCTTCGGCAAAAAAGTCCTCAATCGGCAAGTTCGTGGTGTAACCGTACTCGCAATGAATCATCACGAACTTGGCCTCGGGGTGAATCTGCACGAATTGGCGTAATGTTCGGGTCGAGACACCTTCCCAGAGATTATTCAGTCGACTCCAGCGTGTCACGCAGTGCATGTCCGCAAGAACCCGAGTCCGGGGTAACGCGAGAAACTCGCTCCACGTCCACTGGTGGACGTGATCGACAAGTGGGTACGGGAACAGCGTCAGCGTCCAAGTGTCGGGGTCAAACGGTGGTATTTGGCCTTCGTGCAGGACCGGCCATTTGTGCGTTTGAACCTGACCCGGCGGCAGACGCTGGGCACGCTGAGTGTCGGGGCTCAGGATCGGTTTGTCCGCCATGACGTCACCGTTGCAAATGAGTTGTCCAGCGAGTTTCCATTAATAATGAAGTCCGCTTTTCCGAATGTGGATAGCAGGTTTCCCCTCATGCAACATCTGCCCGGCGAGGACTTGACCCACGATCAAACGATGATCGCCTGAGGTCTCCAGTTGCTTCACCACTCGGCAATGAAGAACGGCGAGGGCCGCGGTGAGGACAGGGGCCAGGCCCGGATAACGGTCAACACCGATGCCTTCGAAAGCCGGTTCTCCCGGTTCAAAGCCTTTGCCAAAGTGAGCCACGAACGCTTTGCCGCTTTCCGGAAGAATATTGATGGCAAAGGGTGCTTCTGGCAGCAGCCAGTCGAGAAGAAATCGACCCGATTTCACAGCAACGGTCAGGAGCGGTGGCTCAAAGGAGCATTGCTGCACCCAGCTTGCCAGCATTCCCGTCTCGTGGTCACCATGCCGGGCGGTGAGGATAAAGAGCCCGCTGGGGATTTTGCCGAGGGCTGATGACCACGAAGCATCCACAAGATCCCATCTCCCAAGGGAAGACAATTAACTGCGACAATCTTGGTTTCAGAGTATGTTAGCCATTTTCTGGTAAATCTGGCAAGAATTTCTCGAAGTGCACAGAGATCCTGTGTGGTGTCTGGTTCAATCCGGCCGCGTCACCCTGCGGTTTCGCCACAAAAAGATGTAACACTGGCCCGACATCCGGGTTTTGCAATAATTGAGCGTTTATGTTTCGGAGTCCAGACTCAACTTGGAGGTGGTCGCATGGTTCGTAAGCTGGTAGTGTTCACGGTGATGTTCATGATGTTCCTCGGTGTCTCTCTGGCCGCGGATGAGAATAATCCGCGAAAGAAAGGCCCAGGCAAGTTCGATAAAGGCAAAATCTTCGAAAAAATCGACGTCGACGGCAAAGGTGAAGTGACAAAAGAGCAATTCTTAAAATTCATGACGAATATGAAGGGGCGATTCGGCAACAAAGCGCCAGGGGGAAAAGAGATCCCGGAAGAAAAAATGACCGAGATGCTCAATAAGATGTTTGAGCGGTTTGATTCGAATGGCGACGGCAAGATCAGCAAGGACGAGTTTGAGAAAGGGAGTTTTTTTGGGGACAAAGCGGGAGGATTCAAAGGCAAGGGTCGCCCAGGCTTTCCAGGCAAAAAACCCGGAGCGGAATAAATCGGAGAAATCCCGGATTGCGGACGGCTGTTCATCGCGGCAACCTAGGATATCAGTGTCGCCATTATGAACCGTTGCAACCGGGGGGTCAAAATTCAGATGCCCGTTTCTCACTTTGCTCAGGAAACGGCCCGTTGCCGAGCGGCTCAGCAGCACTGGGCTGCTCGTTCCTTGCGCGAGCGACTTTCCTCAATCCGCGAACTTCGCTATCTTCTGGTCGAGCAGGCCGATCGCTTGACGGTTGCCGTTGAGCAAGATGTCGGTCGCCCTGCCGCGGAAGTTGTCGCTACCGATCTGCTACCGACTGCCGCGGCCGCCAAATTTCTGCTTCAAGACGCAAAAACCTGGCTGAAGCCGCGTCGCGTGGGAGGACATCCTCTGTGGCTGTGGGACTGCTGCGATACCGTTCACTATCGACCTCACGGGATTGTCGGAATGATCGGTACCTGGAATTATCCCGTCTTTCTGAACCTCGTACCGTTGATGCACGCCGTCACCGCCGGTAACGGGGTGCTGTGGAAGCCGAGCGAATGCACTCCTCGCACGGCAGCAGTCGTGACCGAGCTTCTTCGTCAAGCGGGTTTTCCTCCCGAACTGATTGTGACATTGCCGACCACTCGAGAAGCCGGACCGCAACTCGCCGATGCCGACATCGACTTTTTGCATTTCACGGGCTCGGAACCAGTCGGTCGGAAACTCGCGGCTCGGCTGGGCGAACGGTTGATCCCTTCTGTTCTCGAACTCTCTGGTGTCGATGCCCTGTTTGTGACGGCCGACGCCGATCTTCGCCTGGCAGCAGAAGCCGCCTGGTTCGGCATGACGTTAAATCATGGCCAGACTTGCATGGCTACCCGGCGAGTTTTCCTCGATCAAGCCATCGCACCGGCTTTTCTGGCGGAATTGCATCCACTCATTGCCAACAGTGAAGCGGCATCGCTGGTACTTCCCGCTCAAGCTCAGCAAGCGGAACAGATTCTCGCCGATGCTCGGGCTCGGGGCGGAACGGTCTTGACTCGTCAAGCGACGGCCGCTGCCGGGCTGTTCCCCAGCGTGGTGCTCGACGCCACCCCCGACATGGCGATTTGCCAGGAAGCTGTGTTTGCACCGATAATGGCGGTCATCACTTACAAGTCTCTGGACGAGGCCATCGCCTGGCATGAACTCTGCCCGTTCGGTCTGGCCGCTGCGATCTTTACCCGATCTCCCAGCATCGCCCAGCAGATGGCGGCAAAACTCCGTGTCGGCACCGTGGTCGTCAATGATGTGATTGTGCCCACGGCTCACCCGGGCACCCCGTTTGGCGGTCGGCGAGCCAGTGGCTGGGGGGTCACCCAGGGGGGCGAAGGGCTGCGAGCAATGACCGTACCCCAGGTGATCTCGATCCGCTCCGGAACGTTTCGCCCGCATGTGCAAGCGGCGTTGACTCACGATGAAAGGATCCATGCGATTACTCGGCAAACTCTCGTCTTCGGACACGCCCGAACCTGGCGTGCCCGACTTCGGGGGCTCGGACATCTGCTTCGCGGGGTACTACGGATGAGCACCACTGAGTCTCGTTCTTCAGAACCGGCTCCCGTTCCCAGACCATCCGAGTTCGAAGCTGCCCGAAGCTTTGCCGATCACTCTGCCCCACCGCGATGATCATCAGAAGCCGCTGGACTTGACCCTTTCTGACTGGTCCTTTCTAAATGTCGAGTTCCTCCGACTTGCAAACGGCTTTTGCTGAAATCCAATCGGATCACAGCCACCTCGTAGGTCGAGTTTGACCCGGGGAAATGCCGGGAAATGTCCAAGTATCGGGCATCAAGCAGATACTGCGACCAATGATTCTTCGAATATTATGATCGGATGAGTAACCCGTGATTATGTGTTCAACTCGCCGGCGTGCCCTGTCGTTCTCACACGGATTGCAAAACAGCGTAGCCACGTTGCTATGTCCATCGGTATAAAACAGAATGCCATTAGCTGATCGATTCTGTCGGATCGCGACGATCAGTGTTCTCCTGGTGGCGGACCGACTTTGATTGCACGGGCGAAGTCTATGATCGATTATCAATCAGCCCGAAAAGTGGCGGAATTACTTGCTGCCGTGGCTGAACCCACGCGGCTGCAGATTGTTTCCTTTCTCTTGAAGCGGCCACATTATGTTGGTGAACTGGCAGAACTTATCGGGATCCCGATCGTGAATATGTCTCATCACTTGAGCGTTATGCGGCAAGCAGGATTGTTGGAAGACGTTAAAGAGGGGCGTCGAGTACGCTATCACTTTCGCGAAGAGATCTATCGTGGAAGTAACGGCGCGAAATCCGAAGGGATGCTCGATTTCGGACATCTGCATCTGATTTTCCCGTACACTTCCGAGCCTTCCACGCAGCAGCGAACCACAAAGGGATCTTCAGTCGCACCGTCGGTGGGTTCCGATCCTAAGAAGACGAAGCGAAAGTCTCCGAAATAACCAGAGTAGCCGGTCCGAGGTGGTTCGTTGCACCTACGAGCTTCAGGAAGATACCGATGCCTCACCAGAGTATCGTGAAGCATCGGGAGGTTAACGGTTCGGATCACACACGGATAAACTTCCAGTGCCCGCCGGCGAAGCGGTACACAAAAAGCATCCCGCGGACATAAATGTCTACAAACATGGCAAGCCACGCCCCGTAGAGATCCAGTCCCAGGGCCGGCAAGGTCAGAATGTACGTCAGGGGTAAGCGAACTCCGAGAAAGCCGATCCAGGTGTAGATCACGGGGATGCGGGTATCTCCGGCACCACGGAGCGCCTGCGTCAAGATGATACATGCCGCAAGCCCCGGCATGGCAAAGGCGACCAGCCGCAACACCGGAACCCCGGTTTCGATAACGGGCAATTGACTCGGGAGCGGACAGAACAGTTCAAACATCGGTCGCGCGAGCAGGAAAAAGATTAACCCCATCAATGTCATCACGCCCCCGCCTAAACACAGGGCCATCCAGCCCGATTTCGCGGCAAGGTCCGGGCGACCGGCTCCCAGGGAACGGCCCACCAGCGATGCCGCGGCAACCGCAAAGGCTGCCCCGGACAAATATCCCAGCCCTTCCAGCCGGATCGCAATGCCGTGAGCACTGGCCGCTGTCGGACCGAGATCATTCACCATCCGCAGAAAAGCAAATTGAAACAGCCCCACCGACACGCTGTCCACTGCGGCCGGAACACTGATTCGCAACAGTCGGCGGATCAAATCGAGCTTCGGGAAAAGCCAGGCTCGCTGCAATTGCAATCCGAATCGTCCCCGAAAAAGTGTCCGCAGGACCAGCGTCATGCCGACAACATGGCTGAGCCCCGTACCCCAGGCGATGCCGACAAAACCCAGGTCGGGCAAGCCACCAAGCCCCTGTGATAACCCCCCCGCCAGCGGAAGATTTACGAGCACTACCACGGTCAAAACTTTCAGTCCGGTCCGGGTGTCACCCGCCCCGACCAGGCAAGCGATCCCGGCCGTTTCGATCATGTAAAAAGGCAAAAGCCCAGCCAACGGACGTAAGTAGGCCAACGCAAATTCGGCGACTTCTCCCTCAAGACCCAGCCAAACGAGCATGGTCGGCAAGCCCAGGAGGCCGCCGAGCATTCCAACCACACCGAAGGCTAGCCCGAGAAGAATCGCCTGTGCGGTTGTGTGTGAGGCCTCAGCAGGATTGTTCGCACCGATCATTCGCGCAACCAGGGCCGTGGCCCCGGCAGTCACCACGACTGCGTAGCTGGTCGTAAACCAGTACAGGTAATTCGCCGTCGTGAGGGCTGCCTGGTGGGCGGGGCTGAAAAACCCGGTCAAAAACTGATCGTACAGTTGAATCAGGAGCAATAAGCCTTGCTGGGCGAGGGCGGGCCAGGCCAGAATCAGCACTTCCTTCATTAAGGAAAGGCTGATCCCGCGATACAGTTCCGCGGGGTGGCGTGCCGGATTGAACTCCACGGTTGCGTCCATGTCCTCCATGCCCCCATCATAGCGATCCGATTCGTTTTGGCGCGGCCGCTGCTTCTATCCGCGCTCATGCTGTTGCATGCCTCGGCGATCGTCCCGTGGCTGGATCAGTTTCCGCCGGGGAATTGCTCGAGAGACCGTGGGGGAGAAACTCGCCGCCTTCTGGCAGCGGCCAGAACCGCTCGCATCGGATGTGTGACGATGCCACGGAATCATCAGCCCGAATTATCCGGGGAATCCCCCGTCGTGACCCCAATTCCTCAGAAGTCCCGGACAACTCTGGTGCTGCCAAATCGGCAAACATCCAGGAATACCCGCGATCTGACTGTCAATTCGAGTTGCTTGAGGGAAGCTGGAAAGATATATCCGCACTGTTTCGTTGGCTGGTGGATGGATCGGATGGACAGAATCTGCTGTGGCGTAGCCAGACCATCGCCGCTGGCGTGCCGATGATTGCAGGGGGTGACGCGTGCCCTGGCTTTGCTCTTTGCTTTTGACGGGTTGTTTCCTAACTCAAGCACCGATTCCGATTCCTCTGAACCCGCCACGCTGGAGTCGAGGCGATGAACTGATCTACAGGGGCGTCATTGTTGAAGCCGGGGAGGAACTGGATAACCGATTTCGAAAACACAGCGATCTGGAAGTACGCCTCTTTGTCCTCGAAGCCGACGCTCTGGGGGCGGATTGCGTGGTGCTGACCACAGTGCGCAGTCGCGAAGATCCCCGGATCCGCCAGGCAGTCAAGGTGGTTTCGGGGCCGGTGCCCGAGCCAGAAGCCGAGGTGCCGGCGGTTCATCTGGAATGGCTGCGGTTGAGTCCACGGGGTGAGATCCGATTATTACGACCGCTTCCCGGTCCGTTACCATTGCTGATTGATCGCACCACCGCAACAGAGCCTGTCACTGGCGGTACGCTGGACGGTCCGCCCCGGCTGGAACTGGGTATGCTGGTTCCTCGTCCCGGCTTCGATCTCTGCCCCGGTCGGACCTGGGATGCAGACGGATTTGTCGGCCAGCCGCCTGTATCGTGGAAAGCTGTCAGGGAAACTGTTTGGAACGGTGGCCGTTGCCTGGAATTACAAGCAACGCAACAAAGCGATGGCTGGGAATATCCGCAGACCGTGCCCCGGGGCTGGCAGCGACGAGAAACCGTTGTCATCTCGGCCACGGATGGCACGACTTGCTCCGTGCGCCGGCGCGTCGAACATCGTCACGGTCTAGACATCGTCCGCTGGATCGAAGTGAGTTACGAGCGAATGCCGCCGTATCGACACGTCGGCGTTCGCTACACCGAGGCTCGCCGCGATGCAGAATCGGCTTATTGTTTCAACCGTTGGCTCGATTCACCGAAACTCGCAGGCTCAGCGGAAGAGATCCGGCGAATACTCGCAAAGATTGACCGCTACCTGGAAGAGAATCCGACGGCAACTATGTTTCGACCCGCAATTGACGCAGCCCGTCGGCGAGGCGTGTACTTACTGTCCCGTCCCGTGGAGCAGCGGCTCAGGGAAGGGTCGCAGGCATCTGATTTCCTGATCGCCGAGGGTCAACCGTCTCCTGATTTCATTGCCCCGGCAATTGCCGCTTCTGGGCCGTTCCGTCTGGCCAATGCTCGCGGTCAGCCAGTCGTATTGATTTTTTACAAGCCGGGGACCCCGCTTGGCGCGGCTGCGTTAATCATCGCCGAGGCACTCCACCGGCGATATTCCGGGAAGGCCGTCGTCTTGCCGTTAATTGTCACAACTGATGCGGAAACGGCCTACGCCGAGTGGCAGCAACGGAAATTGTCCGTGCCGTTGTTCGCGGGGGCGTTCCTCCGAGAACGCTACGGTATTGACAGTTATCCGCGGTTTTTCCTTGTCGATGCGAACGGAATTCTTCGCAATCGCTTTGAGGGCGTCGGCAACGAAACCGGATTTCTCCTGCGTCGCGAACTCGAAGCGTTGCTGAAATCCTCTGAATCGCCTGACCCTGACTGAAACCGCACGGAGTCGAAGAATGATCCTCCAGCCGAGTCGTTGTAATCGTTACAAATTCGCTGGTTTTTCCTTCAAAAAATCACCTTGAAAAACCCGGTCGATTGTCAGCACTTGACCCCGTGGCGTAGAGTGGGACAGTGAGGATCGTTGTCACGCGGAAGGATGGTACCGGCCATGATGGCAGCGTTTGAACTTCAAGGACCGACGCGGCAATGTGCCGCTAGTGGCCGTGAGTTAAAGCCGGGGGATCGGATTTACGGCGTCTTGGCGGAAGAGGGGGGCAAGTTCATCCGCAAGGATTATGCCGCGGAAGCCTGGTCGGGACCGCCACCGGGGGCGATTGCGTACTGGGTGGGCCGGATTCCTGCCAGCACTCGTCCGAAAAAACCGACCTTTAATGATGACTTGCTGCTCGATTGCTTTCATCACCTGCAACACGCAGTCGAGCCGGGGCAGGTGCATTTTCGTTACGTTGTGACCCTGCTGCTGATGCGCCGTAAGCGGTTGAAATTCGAAGATTCGCAGCGAAGGCCTGATGGCTCGACGATCTTGATCGTTCGTGATGTGAAGACAGGGGCAACCTGGGAAGTTGCAGATCCGAAGCTGGGCAACGATGAGATTCAACGGGTTCAAGAGGAAATCTTCCGCTTACTCGGTTGGGAATAATTATTTGCCGATTCATGCTTGAGGTGTGTCATGCGGTCGATGTCCCTGCTGTTGACAGGAATCACTCTCCTGGCCCTGGCCTCGACCGGTTGCGATGCGCTGAAACGCGTCGGGAGTTGGACACGGCTACCAGCAAATGCTGCCCCGCTTGAGGCTCGTGATGCTCAGCAATTTGTTAGCTATTTGAATCAGCAAGCGTCGGCGTTGCGTTCCATCCGTTATGATGAAGTTTCGGTCACGGCTCGCGGCCCGGAAGGACCGATGCCGCGATTGACGGAAGGCACACTCGCCTGCGCGAAACCCCGCTACTTTCGGATGATGTCGGGCCACTTGCTCACCAGCGGCAGCGAGGTCGATCTCGGTTCCAACGAGCACGAATTCTGGATTTTTATGAAGCGGCCGAACCCGACCATGCTTTACAGTTCTCACGCCGATTTTGCTGCCGGTCGCTCGACCTTACCGATTCCCTTTGAAACGGACTGGGTGCTTCAAGCACTCGGCATGAAGGAGTATGACCCGAGTTGGAATTACACAGTCGATATCGATCAGAAAGAGCGAGTGTATCTGCTCGCGTATGACAGCCGGACGCCGCAGGGACAGGATGTCCGCACGACGATTGTCTTTTCCGGAGATCGTGAAACTGGTGGCCGCCCACAAGTTCGGAAATTTGTGGTCCTGAATCCGAACCGACAGGTCATTGCCTCGGCTGAGATTCGCGAAGTCCGAGAAGCGACCGGCGAACTTCCAGGCCAAATTGGCATGATTCCGATTCAGATTCCGACACGGGTCGTTCTGGAATGGCCCCAGGAAAAGTACAAGCTGGATTTATCGCTGGGAAAGCCGCGGGTGAATGTGGCGATGACACCGCAAGAGTTTGACTTCTTTTTCCGTCGTCCCGAGATTCAAGGCGCGACGTCCATCAATCTTGCTCAGGCTCGCTTCCGGCCGGCGAGTTATCGGGGAACGACACCGACGACTTACCGGCCACGATATTTTGGCAGCCGTTAAACTGCTTCAGCAACGGTGACGGTTGCAGAACAGTTCATTTCTTTTTCTCCGGAGTGATCTTAGCCGCAGGGGAAGCGGGTTGACCGGTAACCACCTTCAACAGAACTGGGGTGACTACCCGGGAAACGTCACTGCCTGCCACTTTTGTATTGCCCCGAAGCAAAAGAAGACTTTCGCCGACTGCTGCTTTGGCGTCGGCCACGATCTCAAATTCGGCACTGGTTTGCCCTTTTGCGATCGGATTCAGCTTCACCGTCACATTCGGAGGTTGTGTCACAGCGAGCAGCTGAATTTCCTCGGCGAATTCCCCCTCACGCTTCGCTTCGATCCGGCCTTTGATGCTACCGCCGACGGGAACCTCAGGGCTGACCAGCGAGACGGTGAGGTCAAACGGTGGTGCTGGGACCACGGCGGCTGCCACTTGGATTGCCATGCTGCTAGGCGGGTTCGGAAGGTTGGCCATGGCGGCTTTCAGCGCATCGCGATTATCGGCGACTCGGAGCACTGGCTGACCGTCCACAACGGCTTGACCGACAATTGCCAGTGTCACCACGCCCGGTGCCTGCTTCGCATCGGCCCGGACCGGAATCCAGATCGGGGCGTTCGGCTGCGGATTGGCAGCAGCCGGCAGTGTTAATTCAGCCGTCAGACCCTCGGCCCCACGAACCGAGACGGCGATCGGGGCATTGAATCCATTCAGCTTGGTGAGTCCGGTAAGTGGAATCAAGCCGATGCCGCCTGGGGGTAAATCGAAGCGATCGAGTCCGAGCGTCAGGCGAAAATCGGGCTTGGCGGGCTGGATTGACAGATGATAGACCTCTGAGGGACCGAAGAGATAATTCAAATGCTCACAGGCAACAAAGTAGGTTCCGTCGGCCGGCGGAGTGAATTCGAGTTTGATTTCTGCCGCCGTGGGATTTGATTTTGCCAGATCGTTGCCTTTTTCATCAAGGATTCGCAAATACACTTCCGTGGGGGCATTGACTTCATGCGTCAGCACCTGGATGATCAATTTCTCGCCTTTTTTCCCTGGAAACTTGAAGGTGTCAACATCGCCCTTCTCAGCAAAGATCGCGGAAACACCTCCGGGAACTGGCAACGGAGTTGCACGGCCAAGGTCGTTGTTCGGCTCGACTTCGATCGCTTCGGGCCAGTCACTCAAGCGTACGGGAACCGGCCAACCCGCAATGCCGGATGACCCCCGTGGAATGACGGTGATTTCCGGCACGGTCGGCTCCGTGGGGGCGGTGACCGAGACCGGCTTTGCCGAGGAACTGTCCGGACCGGTAAAGCCGATGGTTCCCTTTTGTCCCCGTTGCAGGGCCAGCGGGTAAGCGGTGGTCGCCCCAGGGAAATCGCCGATGCGTAAGCAGTAGGCGTAATCCGAGCCGCCGCGATAAATGCAATCGCGGAGTTCGACAATGAGTTCTCCTGATTGCAACGGGGTGTAAACAAGTCGGCAATCGCCTTGTAACCCGGGCGTGTCGTCGGCATAAACTCCGCCGAGTTCCTTTCCTTGGCTATTTCGCAGCAAAATAACTGGATCGAGTGGCGAACCCAGACGGCGAGCAAGCACCTCAATGGTCAACGGCTTCCCGGCGACCACGGGGAATTTAAAAAAGTCCGACGAATCCGGGTCGGCAACACCTGTCACCGTTATCGGCAACGTGAGCGATTGCGCGGTGGCCGCAGATTTATTTTTCCCGGCGGCTTCGTTTGTGCTGGGAAGCTCCTCGACCAGCAGCGGCCGCAAGTTTGAGACGCCGCTCGGGGTGGCCACGCGAATGCTATGCAAACCCGGGGGGATGTTTGCCGGAAGAGTCAGCTTCACTTGCAATTTTGCCGCGTCCTTCTGCCCCGGTGCTATCGTTGTCACTGCCCCCGGAATGGAAGTCCACACGGCGGTCGCCCCGCCGAGGTTTGTTCCCGTCAGCAACAGGTCCAGCGTTTGTCCCGGTTTCACAACCAAATTGAGAGGCGTCGTCAAGGTCGGGTAAGTTTTCGGAATCGCCGGTGGTGCCGGTGCCTGCCCCGCCAATTCGGGAAGATCAACGAAAAAGAGGACGAATCCTAGCACGACCAGGGAAAAAGTGACGGCAAGCAGATGAGATCGGCACGACATCAGTCACACCTCGACCGAGCACGGGTGGGGAGGATCATCAGGCAGAATAAATTGATCATACTCGAGTCGCAGCCACGCGAAAATAGGGTGCATCAAAAGTTAGGAACAGCCACTGAAAGTGCGACAACGTGAACGGTCGAGACAAATGAGTCCGCGGACAGACAACAGGTTGCAGCCAACGCGAGACGGTTCGGGAATCGCATCCCGAACCGACGACGCACTCGACCGAGGGATTGTCTCAGATTCCGAGTCAGCAAGTTAGCGGAGGAAGCCACCGATCGGCGCGAAGCCACCCATGCCGGGCAGGTTGGAGAACGCACCGAAGCCGCCCAGACCGAAACCTGTACCGAGGAAATAGCCCCGTCGGTACACTTGCTCGATATGCTGATGTCGAAGTCCCTCAGCGCGGGTTCCCTGGACCACCACCATTGCCTGAGCTTCCAGGGCGGGGAAACCTTTGTCGATGAGCAACGAAACCACCGCGGCTCGGCGGGCTTCATCGACAGCGGCATCGCCGGTCGGCTCGACTTTAATCGGGCTGAGACCCCGGTGCAGCCGACGAACGATCCCGTCAAAGTGCCGCAGACCGGTGGGATTGAGGGTGCTGGATTGCTGCAGCCAATCTTCCCGGTAGATGACAAAATACTCACCCAGTGCGTTGACCACCTGCGTATCAAAGGTCCGCCGGACGGCATCACCGAGGGGCGGCACGCTGGTCGCGGGCGTGCAGGCACACGGAAACTTTTGACAGAACCAGCCACGAATCCCCTGGCCACAGTGCCCACCACGCGGGCAGGCATCGCCACAACCCGAGGTGCCCCCCAAGCTGTTTGACGGTGCGTTGCTAACTGTGGGACTTGTAGCCGTGGTAACGGCTGTTGCCTTCGGGGTGGATTCTCCGGCTTCCGTCAAAGGTACGATTTGAGGCAGCGGTGCGGGTTCGGCGGCTGTTCCCAGTGATGCCGCCACCAGTCCCAGCATCCCGCATAGTTCTCGTTTGAGCATCATTCCGAGGTTCCGGAACAGATGGCGGTTATGCATGATAAAATCTCCGTGTGAATGAATCCGAGTTATGCCGCCACGGCCACCGCTCGTTTCCCGGCAGGTTGCGGTTCTTTCTTCAGGGCGGTCCAGCCCTGAACAGGCATTCCCATCGCCAGTTTCAACGCGCCCACAGCGCCTGCGTATGTTGCATCGGGAACCCGCGTGACCTTGGCTCCGCCGTACGGCTGCAGCGAGGTTTCAATCAAGCGATCGAGGCCCTTCAACTGGCTGCCACCACCGCCGAGGATAATGTTGTTCCGCAGCCGTTGCTGAAATTCCGGATCGAACTTGCGAATCAGTTCGCAGACCGCCTCGGTGATCGGCTTGACCACTGTCGAGCAAGCGGCCTTCAACGGTTCGCTGACATCCAGTGGCGTTGGCTTGCCGTCGACCAGCAGGCTGACCACGGCAGGATCGTTCACTTCGTTGACGAATCCGTAGCGCTCTTTCAGCTCGCGGATCATGTTTCGCGACAGTTGCACGCGGGGGAACTTGGCGAGCAACCGTTTTTCCAGTTCCTCATCGACCGCGTCGCCGCCCATCGGAATCGTGATTTGCTCGTCTTCCGAGGGGTAGACACCGTAAATCGGGCAGAGATCGATCGTGCCAGCACCGATGTCGATGACCAGGGCATCGGCCAGGCGGTTCATCCCGTATGCGATCGTAAACGGTTCGGAGACGATGGCGACGGCATCAAAGACTTGCGCTGCTGCCTCCATAATAAACTTCTTGTTCTTCAGACTCGCCCGGGATGGCACTCCGATCACACCGTACACCGGCCGGCCCGGTTCCGGTTGCACGCACGCCACGGCGTATTCGATCACCAGCTTGGTGGCCAGCAGATGCTTTTCCACCTGCTTTTCGTTCATGCCCACGCTCGTGGCATCGACGTACTTCAGCAAGCCTTTCTCGAACGGTCGGACTACCTCCAAGGCCAGACGATGCTCCACGAGATCCTTGCCGAAGACGACATCCCGGCCTAGCATCGTTCGGGCAATATGATCCTTCGGCCAGCCCACGGCAGTCGGCACGACATCCCGTAAACCGGTGGAACTCGCCACCGAAGTTTTGAATGTCCCCAGATCCATCCCCACATAAACAGGCGTCGGATTCGACATCGCACTCCTCCGTAAGTAAGTGATTCGGATCACCGCCGTTCCGGGTTCAGTCATTCCCCATGATTCGGTTTCATCGCTTCATCCGCCGCCGCTGACGGAGTCGCTACCTCTCCATCCGAGAGCCCTTGTTCCGCAAAACTTCTGAGCAACGTCAAGTTCTGCTGCAACAACATTTCCATCGCGGCTTGATTATTCGCAACTTCGACTTGCTTTTTCTGCTGCAATTCTTCCTGGTAGGTTTGTCCCAGTTCAAAGCGTTCGGCGGTATCCGGCACCGGCCCGGCAAAGTACTTGCCCAGCAATTTGATCCCATTCTCGGTGCTCGGTGTCTCGGCAGGCACCAGCGTTACCGGTTGTGGCTCGGGAATTGCCGAGGCTGCCGGCGTCGGCCGTCGAAACCAGCCGACCAGCCCGATGGCAACGCCCAGCCCGGCGACCAGCATTCCCCCCAGCATTCCGTAACCCAGCGTCACCCCCGCTTCTCCGGCCGGGATGACCGGACTCGGAACGGCCGGTTCCCGGATGACAACGACTGTCGGTGGGGAGGAACTGCGGCCAGTGATTTCTTCAGCAGCCGCCGGCTCAGTGTGTCCACCGGATCTGACCGTATCAGGCAGCCGGCGAGGTGCCGGTAACGGATCGGCGTTCGCTTCCAGCCAGGGTGTGGCTGAAGCAGACAACGGCCCGGTCATGGCCGGCACCGGAATGTAATTTGTCAGAATGATCGGCTTCGGTTCCGGTAACTGTGCCGGTCGTTCACCCAGCTTATGCAAAAGCGTGGTCGTCGCGCCGGTCACCTCTTTCACTGATTGTTGCAGTGTCCCGAGCGTATCCACTACGGCTCGAGTCATCTCGGTCGTCGGGCTGACCCGTGGCCCGACTTTGCTCGTTCCGGCGGGAACGGGCCGGGTGTCTGGCTTGACCGGCACGGACGGCGGCGGAGGCGGCTTCGGAGTGACGTTACGGGTGCCATGATACACTTCCAGCAACGGCTTTGTCGCCGTCGTGGTGGCGGCTGCGGTTGCTTTGCTCGGCTCGGTCCCGGTTGCCGTCCCAGCAATAATCCCTGCCAGGCTCAAAACGCTGCCCATCATCACATGCTGCCATCGTCTTTGCCTGAGCATGCCCCAACCTCCCTGCGTGCTCCATCCGACTCGGGGGACGGCCGTTCCAGGAATCATCCCAGCCTCTGGCAAGATCGTTATCGGCAATTCGACCCGCCCAACTGTTGGAATTTGAGCAATCTGTCCTGAGGGATTTGTCAACAGGCTCGATACAGATTCTCCACTTTGTCAGGGAGAAGGCGATTCCATTCGATCGGCTCGGCGACGGTAAAAATGACCTGCCGGGCAGGCGGCAATCCGCTCCCAGTCGGGCTGACGGTCAAAATAGCGATCGAATCCGGACCCGGGCTGTGTCAAGGCGTAATCGAAGCGGGGATATTGCTTCGCCCAGGCCGCCATCTGAACCGTCGGGTCACCTTGCTCGGCGGCGACATACGCAGCCAGCCACGGCCCGCCGAACAACTCACAGCGATCGTCGACGAACGGCTGATATTCCGGGGCAAAGTAGATGAGAAACCCGCCGAACGTGTAATCGTTGAAGATTGGCAAGCCATCACGCCCTGCTGCTTCCTCGTGGAGGCGTGGTACCAGCGACAGTGGCCAGACCGTTTCGGGCAAGCGCGCCCAGCCGGCACCGATGACCGGCAGCTTTACCCCCCATGCTTGCAGCAGCAAGGCCAGACCGACCAGCGTGAGCAAGCCGATCTGACCGACTCGGCTGCAACTCGATGACATCGCCCAGCTCTGGCCGTAACCTTCCGGATCATACAAGTCGGGGCGAATCCGTAACCGAGCGGCCCAGATTGTCTGCGGGAAACATTCCGCAATCGCCGCCAGAGCCGTGATCGCGAAAAACGGGCTATGCCGAACACGATCGAAGCTGAGCATCAGCCAGACGATCGGCAGTAGCCAGGTAACCTGTGGCCGAACCCGCAGACCGGCGAGTAAACCCAGGTAGACAACAGCCAGCGCCAGCACCGGCCAGCTACTCGGTTCGCGGAGATTCAGCGGCGCATGTTCTTGAATCAGCCGGGGAAGCTCGTCCATGCTCATGATCGTCCACCACGCCCGGGGCAGTTCCAGGCCATACGGATTGACCAGTACCGTCCCCGCGATCACCCCGCTGCCCAGCAGCAGCCGACAGGCTTGGCTCCAGGTCGTGATCGGGCTAGGCCATCCGACCACTTTGGCGACCAGCCAGCCGAACATCACGATGCCCAGGGTGCCGAAGCTGCCGAGTACCCCGCCATGACAATTGACCCCGACAAGGAAGATCGGGAATAGCCACAGCAATCCCGCTTCGCGGATTCGCCCGGCCTCAAAGTCGCACAAGCGGAACAGCATCAGGGTGAACAACAGCCAGGTGATCAAATGAGGCCGAGCATGAATATGCGAAGCAGCCGCTGCAAGACCCAGCAGCACGAGCCCGATCACCAGGATCGGATGCAAGCCGATCCGTAGCAACCGCCCGGCCAGCATGCCGAAAATTACCCCGATCACTGCCGCCGACGCCAGCAACAAGCCGTCGAACCCGGCGATCCGGTGAATCGCCCCCATGAACACCTCCCCCAGCCAACCGTGGGGTGCCCAGAGTGAACCGCCAAAGGTGCAGGTGTACGGATCGTGGTGAATCAACATACCGGTGTCGAGCATCCGCTCACCCAGGCGGATATGCCAGAACGTCCCTGGATCACGAAAGAATTTTTCTCGCCCGGCAACCAGCAGCAAGAGAATGATCCCCGCGGTGATGAGTCCCCCGGCCAGGGAAGACCGATTCGATGGCCACTGGAGTGCTTGACCCATGCTGCGTTCACCTTCGCCAGATCAAATGCAGAATGAAAACTGCCGGTGTGACCCAGATAAATGCAAGTGACGAGACGTTCAATTGATTCAGCATCACCATGACGAGATTCATCATCATCACGGCGATGAGAAAGCCGACAAGTGCTCGGCGGGACGGTAACCGGGCCAGTGCCGCAGCCGAGGCAATCAACGGCAGAAGGCCGAGAATCAAATCAAAATGCCAGGCTCCGTAGGGGGCCGTCAGCAGGGATAGCAGCACCAGAACGGGCAATTGCTCGGGCCAGTGCCAGCAATCACGATGCTGCCACCACCAGATAAGTGCGAATACCAGGCCAAGCGGCACTGGGAGAAATTGCCAGCCGAACTCGTCTTCGCCAAGGAGCCATCGCAGCCCGGAGCCGATCGTCAGCGACACCCACTGTGCCGGCGGTCGATCTGCGAGTTCAGTCCAGTACAACGAAAAGATCGCCGGGTTGAAGCCCCAGGCGATCGTAGAGAGGGCGATGCCGCCAAGGCTGCCACCAAGGAGCAAGCCGAATCGGCGGGTAGATGCCGCCTCGGCCAGCATCAGCGGCCAGAGCAGATACACCAGGTGCGGCTTGATCCCGAGCAGCACCCCTGCGAGTCCCGCCAAGAACAAGCGATTTACAGCGGTAAAGCAGGCGAACAAGGCCAGCCCCAACAACACCAGCGGCGAAATTTGGCCTGCCCTGAGAGCAAAAAAGGTCGGGAGGAAGCTGAAGGTGAGGAAAAACGCCAGCCACTGTCGATCCGGCGGACCGTTGTAGACCCGCCACAGCAACGCAGCCGCCGCCAGGAAACAACCCAGTCCGAGCAAGAACCAGACAATCTGGCCGACACGGGCAGGCAGTAACCCCAGCGGCATGACCAGGGGCAGAGTCCAGGGCGGATTCCACATCATGATCGCCTGATCGAGCTCACCGGCGGCCCCTGTCGCTGTCGAACGCCGCCCCGCGGCTCGCTCGAGGGGGAGAAGTAACTCGGCGGAATAAGGGTTTTCCCCAGCGAGCAGCAGTTTCCCCGCCGCCCAGTACTGGACATAATCATCGGGAGGCCAGAACGCTGGATCGGCAAGCAATTGCTGAAATCGCCCGGCCAACCAGGCTAAAGCCAGTAGCAAAAGCACCAGAGATAACAGCGTTTGTCGAGACATTCCTTTTGTGGCCGCATCTGGACTCGATACTCGTGTCATCCCGGCCCTCCGCGTCGGATCTCCGCAGAAGGCCGCACACAGCGCTATGCGTCCCGCAAGTCAACCACGGGATACTCTCAACTTAGATGCCATTCTCGAAAGAAAAGTACTATCTTATCAATCGATCGGTCTTTCAGAAATCATGGCTCGTCGGCACTAGAAAGCAGGCATTCATGCAGCGGCAGTTCGTCGATCAACTTCGGGACGGTGATACCATCGATGAGGTGTATCTGGCCACTGATAAACAACTCCGAGTCAATCGTAAAGGAAACCAGTACATCCAGTTGATTCTTCGCGATCGCAGCGGCGGCATCTCGGCTCGACTCTGGAATGCAGGCGAACCGATCTTCCGCAGTTTTGATAATGGCGATTTCATCCACGTGGAAGGAAAAGTGCAACTCTTCGAGGGTACACTGCAAGCGATCCTCAACCATATCGAGCGCACCGAGGCTGAGAAAGTCGAACTCACCGATTTCTTACCTCGAACCAGCCAGGATCTCGGCAAACTGAATGAAAGGTTGCGGGCATATCTGCTGAAGCTGTCCAGCCCGCATTTGCGAGCTCTGGCAGAGTGTTATTTGATGGATGAAGAATTTCTCACTGGATTTACCACCGCCCCGGCCGGGGTCAAGCTGCACCACGCTTACCTCGGCGGGCTCCTCGAACATACCGTCACCATGATGGAGATTGCCGAGCGGTTGCTGCCGTTTTATCCCGGTGTTGATCGCGAACTGCTTCTCATCGGTGTCTTCCTCCACGATGCGGGCAAAGCCCGGGAACTGACCTACCACCACGCGTTCGGCTACTCCGACGAGGGACAACTCGTCGGGCATATCACCTTAGCTATCGAACAACTCAACAGCATGGCCGCCAAAGTGCCGGAACTCACGGGCGAACCTTTCCCCCGCGAATCGCTGATCCGCATCAAGCACATGATCCTCAGCCACCACGGTAGCCTGGAACACGGCAGCCCGAAACTACCGATGACCCCCGAAGCGATGCTGCTCCACGCGATCGATTCGCTCGACACCCGCATGCACATGGTGCTCCGCGATATGAATGATGATCGCAACAATGCGACGGCCTGGACACCGTTCAACAGCAACTTGCAACGGCGATTTTACAAAGGCGGAGGTAATGGCGACCTCTACTCGGTCAGCGGTGAGGTGTACGATTGACGCGGCTTATTTCTCCGGCGAGGACGCAGAACTGTGACTCGCTTTCTCCTCGGGTCGGATCGTTGTCGAATCTGTGATTCCGAGCAACTTCGGATCCGTCGAATTTTCCCCGGTGATCGCCGGAATTGGCCGATCACTGAACCACTCGGCGTCGGCATTCGGACCCTGGAGAATCGGGCTGGGGAAAATCGGGGCCATCCAGATGGTCGATTCCGGCAAAAGCACCCCATCCTGAAAATGCAAGGCATATTGCACGAAGTAATGGATGGTCGCGGCTTCCAGTTTCAATTCCTGGCTATTCGCAACCGCGTAATACCACACCCCTTTCATCCCGTGATACCCTGTTGCTGGCACTTCTCCCAGCGGAAGCGTGGCACGCCAGGATTGATCTTCTTCCAGCACTTGCAGTCGTATCGGATCGCTGGTTGTTCCGTAACCGTTGCTGAAAAAGCTACGCCGCATCAACGAGCGGCTGAAAAAATTTCGGGCGGTTTTCGGGCCACGAATCGTGTCGAGCCAGATGGCAAGTTGCTGCTGCCCCAAAGGCTCGCCCACCTGCACTTCTCGCCCCGATCCATCGTGTAACGAGACGTGAAAGGTCGCCGTCAAATAATTGCCGCGATTAAAAAGCTGTTCCGAGCGTTCATCGTTGCCACGGTAATATGTATTTTTGATCCCGCGGGGGAGTTCATGAAACCCCTGGGGCCACGCCCACTGAAAAGTGTTCGGTGCCAGCCCCTGCACGGACGATCGAAGTTCTCCGATCCTCCGTTCACTTTGGATGATACGATCGCGATAACTGAGCCACTCCGCGCTGACAATACTCAGCAGCAGTGTCAACGCCAATGAGGCCGAGACGCCAGGATGGCCAATTCCCCGAAGATAGCGAAACACAGCGGAAGACACTTCTTCGGCCGATCGGTCATGAAAGAGATTGGCCACACAACCGAGCCCCAGCACAACCGCCACGATGATCCACTGGAAGCGATATTTCTCCCAGGCTGCGACGATTTCTGATCGGTCGATGGTGAGCGTCACATAATCCACGACAAAACCGCTGAGAATGATGAGGAGCATCGGGTACCAGCGAAACACAGAACGTGCAAAACTAGCCACCTGGCTTGGGCGGCGGACGCCATCGACCTTGCGACCTTGCACCCGCGTGGCCAGAGCGAGCACGGCTACTCCAGCCAACGTACCCAGCAAAATTCGATGGCGTTCCAGCATCGCCAGAAACACAAGAATGTGATCGACACTCTCCCACCAATGCCAGGTATCATCACGAAAGGCTTTTACTTCCGGGGGCAGCGTCGGCAAATTGGCCAGATAGGCACTAGGATTTGCCTGGAATTTCTTCACACAGGAGGCGCAGCAAAAATAGATGGTTCGACCTTGATATTCCGTATGAAACTCAGCCAGTGCTGGTTCTCCAAGGAGAACCGGGCAGGTCAGATTCGCCGACGGTGGTAAGTCGGCGGCTGCCACTGGCTGCATGACCACGAGCAAGCCAATCCACGCGGGCCATCCCCGACGTTTGCCGCTAAGCATTGGCGATGCCATCGTCTTACTCCATGATACTTTCGATTAAATAAATTTAGGAATGAATGTCTCTGAACGATACCCGTCATCGGCACACTCTCGGAACTGCCCGCGACGATCGTATCAACTATCGTACTGAAAAACCGTACCAGAGTTTGCGTGTCTTCGTGGAATTCACAGGTACTTGGAATCCTGCGAGTTCTCCAGCGCCGGTGGGAACTGCCAGGGTGTGGCGGATTGTGAAATTTTTTCTGCCCAGCGGAGCTTAGCGGAGCGGGAACGGGGGTTACGTCGCCGTTCTTCCGGGCTGGGTCGCAGGGGGTCCTGGGCCACGGCTCGATAAATCCCGCGGCGAAGCCCTTCACGGAACGCCGCCTTTATCAACCGATCTTCACCACTGTGGAAACTGATCAATACGGCTCGGCCTCCAGGATTCAACACGTTCGGGATGATCCGCAGGAGATGCTGAAGGCTGGCGAGTTCCCGGTTGACAAGAATTCGCAAGGCCTGAAAGACTCGGATGGTGGGAAGCAGCCGCTGTTGCCGTTCGCTGGGTTGTCCCGGCCCTCGGAGAATCTGTACGGGAGCGGCTTGTTCGATCAGCCGATGCAGTTCGCTTGTTCGTTGCAAGGGTGCGGTTTTTCGCCGCTGCACGATCGCGGCGGCGATCTTCGCGGCAGCGGGTTCATCCCCGAATTCCTCAAATGCCTGGGCCAGATCCGCTTCCGGCAATGTTGCCAGGAGTTCCGCCGCCGTCGGGCCACGGCTGCGATCCATCCGCATATCCAGCGGGCCGTCCCGTAAAAGTGAAAAGCCCCGCCGTGGATCATCCAGTTGCATGCTTGACATGCCGAGATCCGCAACCAAGCCATCGACCCCGGAGAAGCCAGCCTCGGCCAGAATCGCGGAGAGCCCGGCAAAATTTCCGTGGTGCACGCTGAACGGATTCCCGACTTCCGCCAGCCGGGTCCGAGCTATGGGTAAGTTCTCCGCGTCGAGGTCGAAGGCCAGCAATCGCCCGCTGGGGCCGATCGCTTCCAGGATCGCTCGGGAATGGCCCCCGTAACCGAGAGTACAGTCAACAATGACCTGGCCGGGCTGTGGAGACAACACGGTGAGCACTTCGCTCAGTAGGACCGGTTGATGTTCCCCCGGGGCGGTGCTCCGCGGTGGCCCGCCCCGTGGACGATTCGGATTCGACGGTTTATGGTAAGGCTTACCCCGCGGCGAACGGCGTGGCATCGATACCTCCTCGCACAACATACTTATACTAACATACCGGCGGCAGTTCCCAAGCAGTGATCGGTCCGCTCGAAACACCCCGAGCGGCGTGAAACTGCTGATGCAAGCACTCGGTATCGATGGCTGGCTATGAGTGCACATCCGATTCGATTGCGTGGCTTCTGGCAACCCTCTCCGACACCAGACGGTGGCGTTCGCTTTTGCCGAAAGTTTGGCCGGCCGCGGTTGACCGACCCGCGAGAACGCGTCTGGCTGATTTGTGAAGACTGCCCGGAATCGGCGGTGCTATCGTTGAATGGCACCGTGATCGGCCGCGTGACCGCTGCCCAGCGACTGGCCGTTGAGGTCACGAAGACTCTTGCGGAACGGAACGAACTGTGCTTGGCGTTCGCTCCGCTTTGCGGCGAGACATTGCTGCTGACGGAACCTGGGCAAAACCCGGGGCAAATCCTGCTCGAGATTTACCCCCCGGGGGAGTCTCCGGGCTGATCCGAGACAGGGGGTGGCCGGCTTTCACGCAGAACCCACTGGCGTTTTGATCTGTTCGGGATTGAAATTTCCGCTTTCAGCGGCTTCCTCGGCGATATCGATGGGCAATTGCTCCCGCATTCGCAGATACGCCAGGTAGCCGAGGAAACCGACCGACCACTCGACTACCCGCATGGTCAACCGGCCGCCAAGGCCGATTTGCGAAGCGCCGGGTCGAATCAGATTGTACAAGCCGCCGAACGTGAGTTCGCCGCCGCCCAGCCCGCCGGGCAACGGGATCATGGCCTGAGCGATGTATCCCATCGGGGCAATGACGAAGACTTCGGGCAATGTGGCCAACAGCCGCACGTCGGGGGGCGGGAAGACCTGAATGGCCAGATAAAAAATCAGCACGAAGCCGGTATGCACCAGCGCCGAAAGGCCCACGGCTGCGAGCACCGTTCCGGGCCGTTGTCGGTAAGTCCAGACGGTGTACCACAGTTCCTTCAACGTCGGCCCTATCCGCCCGAGCCGGCTCAGTCGGTCAGCGAAGCGGTGAGCTCGCCGCAGGGGCAGAAAGCCGAGGGCCACATAGCCGACGGCGAGGCTGCCTGCCACGCTGGCGCAGACAATGACCACGCCCTTCAATGCTTCATTCCCGGTAATTTTCTCGTTGCTCGCCGCCCAGTACAATCCACCGACCACCCCGGCAAACAGGATCAGGCCGAACAAGCCAAAAAACCTGTCAGCGAACACGGTCGCCACCGCGGCGGCTCGGCGATCTGGATGGCCACGCGCAATAAAAAAGGCCTTCACGAAGTCGCCGCCAATCGACCCGGGCAGATACGTGTTGTAAAAGCTACCGACCAGCCCGAGCCGGATCGCATTTCGCAGGGTGAATGGCAAATGCAACGCTCGAACGAGGAGATACCAGCGGAAATATTGAATCAGCGTACAGCCGACATAAATCACTGCCATCAGCGCCAGAGGGCCAAGCTGTGGCGGCTGGCTGAACAATTCCACCAGACCGTTCCAGTTTAAGCCGATCATCAACCCGAGGAGCGCGATTGCGATCCCGTACTTGATCAATCCCTGGCTCCATGCGGACAAGTATGCCACGCTTCGCTCCCTGTGGATCTGAACTCCGGCTCATAGAACCGGATCGGGCGTATTGTGCGAACGCATCACCATGACGTCAACTGCGACCGGATTGCTCCGAGCAGCCACGGGCATTTCCCGGGGCAGAGTCGACACAAGAACCGGCTTGACCATCGACGGCTCAAGTTCTACGATTCTGACCACCCCGACCTCGGAACGTCCCGAATCTCGCGTTCACACCTTCGCAGGAATGGCGATGCGATCGTCTCGACGTGGCCGCGGAAAATCGGCCGAGTGGATTTTAGAACACCACTGGGGCCAAGGCGGACAGCCACTTCCCCGCCGCTGGGTTCTTGCCGATGGCGGTCGGCCTCCCGCAGCACCGGGGTTCGGCCAATTTTTCCACTGGTTTTTCCCCAAGCGTCCTCCCGCGACCATGAATCCGCTCGATTTTTCAGCGGAAATCACCGAGATATGTACGGATGTTTCCCGACGGTGCCCGGAATTCAGCCACATTGACACGAGCCGAATTCTTTGCACCTTCACCCCCTCACGAAGCCGTAGCAAATACGGCTTGCAAGCCCGAGTGACACCGATGCGTCTACGCGGCGGACAAAGCAGGGAACGGTTTCGTGGCTGGGAATATCAGTTGCAGAAATTTCATGTGCATGGCCGAGAAATGCTGTATTTGGTGACGTTTTGTTTGCCTCGATTTCTCGATCAAAGCTTTGAAGAAAAACTCGTTACCATTTTTCATGAATTGTACCACATCAGCCCCCAGTTTAACGGCGATATCCGCCGCCATCCGGGCCGCTATTCTGTGCATACGCATTCAAAATCAGGGTACGATCATCATATGATGCACCTGGTTCAGCAATATCTGGCCAAGCACCCGGCACCCGAGCTTCTGGCCTGGTTACGTTTCAGTTATGCCGAGTTGTGGCATCGCCACGGCGGGATACACGGTATTGTGCTGCCGCGGCCGAAGTTAATTCCGCTGCCCGGGACCGACGGCGGCCATCAATCAGGTCGCCCCGGTCGCCCGGCGGGCGATTCAGTCGAGCCCAAGGAGTAACGGTATCTTCTCCCGCAAATGAGCAATTTCCTGATGTGTTTCCCCGACATACGCCAGTAAGCGAAGATCGTCGCGCGAGACGGTCCCACCACTGTAAAGCCAGGAACGTACCCGGAACAATTTGTAGAGCTTGACAAGCTTGCGATCGCTAATAAAAATCCGATCTTCTCGGACAAGGGTTTTGACGACTCTTTGAAATTCTCGGAACACCTCGGCTGGGAAAAAAAGTTCGCGGTCGTTTTGATCGTCTCCAAACGGGTTTGTCTGTTTTCGGGCAAACAAAAAGGTCAAATACCGATTCGCTTTGAGTAAATCATCCAGGCAGGCATGACCTTCGGCCCAGGGTTTCTGCTGGAACGTCCGGTGTGTCTCGGCTTGCAAGCCGATATCAATCAGTTCTTGAAAGGAGTCCTCCTGAACCGGCAAACTCTCAACCTTGAGCACAAAGCGATCCTTCAAGGCAGCGAGTTCCCCCTGCTCGGGGATTTCATTCGTCGCCGCGAACAGAATCTTCAGCGGTACCGGTTCCGGTTTTCCTTCTTGATAAAATTTCCGCTCGTTGATAATTGTCAGAAGGATATTTAAAATCGCTGAATTGGATTTAAAAATTTCATCGAGAAAGACTAGCCGTGCTGTCGGCAGCTTGCCTTCCTTACGTCGAATGTACCGGCCTTCCCGCAATTCTTTGATGTCAATCGCACCGATAATTTCGCTTGGTTCGGTGAACCGGGTGAGCATGTATTCAAAATATTCGTCTTCCGCCAAGCCTAGCGCGTCTTTGAATTTCAGCACCAGTTCTGATTTGGCCGTGCCCGGCGGCCCGACAAGCAGCAGCGGTTCTTGAGCAATCGCCGCAACGGTCATGAGATCGATCAATTCATCTTTTCTGACAAAAAATCGCTTCAGCGAATCGGCAAATCGGCGAATCCGGGTCCTTAAGCCTTCCGCATCAGACTGCAACTCGGCCAGACTCAGTTCCTCAACAGGGGCTGTTGTAGCCGGCATACAGAACGCTGCTCCCGATCAGGCACGGTTCAGGGGCGATGTCACTTCTGCTTATCCTAGCTGGAATTGCTGATTAGGGGATGCGCTTCCACGACTCGATCCGCTCCTCGGCCGTACGCTTCGGGAAACGATCGAGCTACCCGCTGCTGGTTGACACGCAACAAGGTTGCTTGCAGATCCTGGCTGATTCGCTGGCGAATCCGAAATTCCTCGATGTCGAGCCAGGCACGCGCTTCCGGGCTCAAGTTAAACTCTTCGCTGACGACCGAGCGGATCACCGTGTCGATCAACGCTAAGGGTTGCCGGGTAAAAAAGCGATTTGTCGAACTGCGAGTTTCAATTGCCGATAATCGGAGAAACAGTTCTTCATAGCGGCCGAGTGCAACTCGTGCTGGAGCATAGCCGAGCACCGTGGCATACGCTTGTGCCAGTGCCGTCCGTGTCTCAAGACTTTTTACCCCACGAACGAATAATCGATCACGGGCTCGATCGACAAGAGCGTTGGCTTCATCGTCATGACCGATCAGGAACCAGCCGATCGCCAGGCCGAGATGGATGGGCTCGACCTCGCCGACGGGCATCTTCAGCCAAGGTAACAATTTCCGGGCCGGCTGCTGCACGCCCAGGCGGTGCATCGTCTGAAACAGTTCCTGGCTACTGGCAAGTACCGCAGCCCGCAAGAGTTCTCCCTCCGTGCTATCGTTGAACAGACGCGGAAGCTGATCGAGCCACTCGGCCAAGCGATCGGACCAGTGAAAGCGACGGGCGATGCGGCAGGCATCGGTGATCAGCCGACGCAGCATCATCGCGGTCAGATCCGCAGAACCCGCACCGGGGTCCACGCTTCGACACCAGGCAAAACAGTCACGCATCGCCGAGCACAACCAGCCCCAGGCAGATGCTGCTAGCCCTTCATCGAACTCGGTGTGCCGCTCGAAAAGAACCAGCAACAGCCGCGGCAGCGTGGCCGGTCCCGGATCAGCAGCCGCCACCGCGAGTAAGGTCGCGGCTTCTTCGCCGCGCCATGGCGAAGCTTGCTGCATCAGCCTAGCCAACCGACGCCCCAGCGGATCCTGGCTCAGCAACGGGATCAGATCTCGGCCTTGAAACGGTTCGATGAATCCCTGCGGATCAAGAATCCGAGAATTGCAAAGGAACTGGCGGATCACATACTGACAAAACGGATCACCCGGCCAGGGAAATTCTCGGAGTGGGGGAAGACTCCCGATGCCGATCCGGTTGAAGTGCCCGGCCTGGGCGGCTCGGATTGTCTGGTCAAAACGCTGCCGGAGATAACCGTGAACGATTGCATCTTCTGAACTGCGATGTTCCAGGTTTTCCAGGATGGCTTGTGCCGGTCCATCCAGTTGCCGGGCTCGGGTGCGATCGCCGAGTTGACTTAACCCCCAAGCGAGCATCAGATCAGCATAAGCGACGGTGGCCGCCCGTTCCGGCTCCAGCCCCGACCAGGCCAGCGGGTGGCTTGACTGAGGAATGCTGGCGGTAATTCCGAGCCGCTGCAACCAGCGGTGAACTGGTTCGCGGATACGAACCAGCCAATCACGGGCTGCGACAAACCGCTCGGGTCGCGTTCCTCCGTAAAAGCGCAAAAAAGCGGGCACATCCAGATCGAGTGCCAATCCTGATTGCCCCAGCCGTGCAAACAGACGATCGCGGCAGCGTGCTAGTGTCAGAGGATCGCTGCCGGTCCAGTGTTCCAGGGCTCGAGTGGCCAGCCAGACGATCGGCGTCGGCAAATCGCTCTCATAACGCTCCACAAGCCACTGTAACGATTTCAACGGAAGGTTGCGGCTGACATCGAACTGTTCTCTGGCATCGGACACGACCAGGTAAGCGGCCGCCAACCGCGCGGCGATCACGGGGGAAAGACCGGAAAGGATGGCTTCAGGAAAACTGGCTGACTCCGGCAACTTCGCGAGCTGGAGTTCTGATCGCCACCAACCTTCTGCCCACGCATAGCGATTGTCGAGGTCGTTCCACCCGCAATGAGTCCAGCAGAGGGCGGCCTCGGTCCATTGGCCCGTCGCCATGTAGACTTGTGCCAGTTCTGCCCAGAGTTGTGCCCGCTCGGCTCGGGAACACTCCTGAAGGCTGCTGACCACCACTTGTTCCAGCGATTCTCGCCGAGCAGCCCAGTCTCGGCCCACCGTGACCACCCGAGTCAGTCCATCGTCGCTTCCTGCACGGATCGGTGGAAAGGCTTCGGGCACCATCTCCGAGCTCGGGCTTACCGCTTCCCGAGACAAACGACTCCGGACCCACAAACGCTGCCACGATTTTGTCAGCCATTGCCGGGTCGTCCTCAGCGGATGAAGCCGCGCTCGCTCGGACTCGCCCGGACGGCTGGCCATGGCCAGCGGCTCCACAGCGGACAGCTGCTCCGGTTCAACCGTAACACCAGGGAGAGAAAACAGACCCACGTCGGCGGTCCACGGGCTCAGCAACTTCACCCCAGGACTCTGATATTCAAGAAACTCGGCGAGTGGCTGAAATGCTGCAGCGGAGCAGCGTTGTAATCGCCATTCTTCGCCGTCCCCTAGCTCAATCCAGGCGACTTCGTCAACGGAGAGCTTCAGACATTTCCTGAGAAAAGCGGCGTTCAGCCGCGGTAGGAGTTGATATCCGCTCGGCACAAACAATTCAGGAACTCCAGGAAGGCAAGTCCAGCCGGCAACTCCCGCGGGCCGCGGAACTCGCCTTTTCACTCCTCCGGTCGCGATCCGAATCAGCAACCGCTCCTCACCCTGGGGATGTCGAATCCGGGCGGCCTGGAAGGAACTCAGCCAGCCTTGAGAGTTTTCGGCAAAGTCTCGCAGTCGTAACTGTTGCTCGACTCCGGAAAAGATCCAGAGCTGCTCATCGCGACTGGCGGTGGAGTGGCGAGCGAGTTTGAGAGGAACTGGCAATCGCGCGGGTTGTCGACGTGCTTCGGTTGACGGTTCTGCAATCAGTCGCGGAGGCTGAGCCTCGAACGCTAGCGACTGGGGCGGCTGGCGGAAACGATCGCATGGAATCGTCCGCCAGGCTTGCTCGGGGGCGATCAGCCAGCCCTCTCCAGCAGGCGGTTTCAAAGTCATCGCCAGGGGATGCGCCCAGCCCCGGGGCATCCACACATTCGTGACACATTCCCGATACAGCTGTCCGTGAAAATCGCCGACCCGTTCGGCAGTGGCAAGTGGCTGATTCACAAGCAGCAACGCCGTTGCCAGTTTCTCCGAAGTCCCCAGAATCATCATCGATACGGGCTCGTAGATCCCCACAAGCAATTGTTTTACCGATCGTGCCAGATCTTGCGTCGGCAGTTCCAACAACCAGCGGCTGCCGGGGAACTCAACCGAAGGTTTTTCGAAGCAACAAGGAATCAACTCAGCCCAGCAAAGCCGTTGCTGGAACTGTAATTCGACGGGGGGATTCAGGTAAGCCACCGCGAATCGCTGGCAGTCAATAAAGGATTGACTTCGAGGGTCGGGCCAATCAATCCAGATCCGATTGTCGCCGGGTTCCACCGCTGCCCAGACGGCTTGGCGTTGCCAATCCGCTGGTACCAATCCGGCGATCAACGCCAGGCGAAGTTGCTCCGGAGAGGAAAACACCAGGTACGCCATGGCCTGAGGGCTCCCGCGCGGCGGTGTTTCAGAGCCCGTTCGACTTCAGAAACCGCTTCATGTCTCGGTGAATCCGCCGACGAATCAGATATTCATCCTCGTCGTGCCAACGCTGGCAAACCAAGCCAAGTGTCTGATCATCGTGAAGCAGTGCCATCACCACTTCTTCAGCGATGTTCAGGTGATGACGGGAATAAAATGGTGCCGTAGTAAATGAATTCGGAATCCGCTCCCAGTCCAATTGCTCGAAAAAGTCGGTGACCCGGTCCAAACCAGCAACACCTGGTAATTGGCTGACGGCAGCGATATATGCTTGAATCAAGCGAGTATATTCGAGAGGACCGATTTTCCAGCCCGGTTTTGAAAGTAGCACCATCCGAGCATCTTCCAGGATCGGCTCGGCTGGCTCGGTCAGG
>Ga0209017_10000033_pt1:62500-118335 | contig 118335 bp, 100 predicted proteins | sample YNPBryunderm2012_FD_185812 | JGI IMG/M metagenome (GOLD analysis project Ga0209017, IMG submission 185812) | Anoxygenic and chlorotrophic microbial mat microbial communities from Yellowstone National Park, USA - YNP Bryant MS undermat 2012... ... | reverse complement strand
TTTCAATGGCGCGCCTGGAGAGACTCGAACTCCCGACCTTCTGGTTCGTAGCCAGACGCTCTATCCAGCTGAGCTACAGGCGCGCCGGCGTGCTCTGATTCCAATCTAGCCGCTTGCCCGCGACAGTGTCAAGACCCACCCCCCTCACGGCTTTGCGCCGCTATACTGGATCCAGGGATGGGTTTCCGGCTCGCCGTCAACTACCAGCCGCGTGGCGACCAGCAACAGGCCATTGACCAGCTTGTCCGCGGCGTCCTCGAGGGCGAACCGCACCAGGTGCTGCTGGGCGTCACCGGCTCCGGCAAGACGTTCACCATGGCCAAGGTGATCGAGCGCGTGAATCGTCCCGCCATCGTGCTGGCCCACAACAAGACGCTGGCGGCCCAGCTTTACCACGAATTCAAAACTTTTTTCCCTCACAACGCGGTCGAATACTTTGTAAGTTACTACGATTACTACCAGCCGGAAGCGTACATACCGGCCACGGACACCTATATCGAGAAAGAGGCCACGATCAATGACGAGCTCGATAAACTGCGCCTCTCGGCTACCCGTTCCCTGTTCGAACGCCGCGATTGCATCATCGTCGCCAGCGTGAGCTGCATTTATGGCCTCGGCTCGCCGGAAGCCTATTACGGCATGCTGCTGATGCTCGAAAAGGGCCAGAAAATTTCGCGCGAGCAGATTCTGCGCAGGCTGGTCGAAATCCTGTACGAACGAAACGACGAGGATTTCCGCCGCGGTTACTTCCGCGTTCGCGGCGATGTCATCGAAGTGTTCCCTACCTACGAAGACCACGCTTACCGCATCGAGCTCTGGGGCGACGAAATCGAAAATCTCGCCAAAATCGATCCTCTCGACGGCCGTGTGCTGGAAACCTACGTCCGGCTGCCCATCTATCCCAAATCCCACTACGTCATGAGCGCACAGACCAGGGAGCAGGCGCTGGCTTCCATCGAGGCGGAGCTGAAGTGGTGGCACGCGGAACTCGTCAGGCAAGGCAAGCTGGTCGAGGCGCAGCGCCTGTGGCAGCGCACCATGTTCGACCTGGAAATGATCCGCCAGATCGGTTACTGCCACGGCATCGAGAATTATTCCCGTCACTTCTCCGGGCGGCTGCCCGGCGAGGCGCCTCCCACGCTGCTCGACTACCTTCCCCAGGATGCCCTGGTCTTCATTGACGAAAGCCACCAGACGATCCCTCAGCTCCACGGGATGTATCACGGCGATCGCTCGCGCAAGGAAACCCTGGTCGAGTACGGCTTCCGCCTGCCCAGCGCGCTGGACAACCGGCCACTTACCTTCGAAGAGTTCGAGAATCGGGTCAACCAGGTGATCTACGTCTCCGCGACGCCGGGTCCGTACGAGCTGACCAAATCCGGCGGCGTCGTGGTCGAACAGATCATCCGTCCCACGGGACTGGTGGATCCTGAGGTCGAAGTTCGGCCGAGCAAGGGACAGGTGGACGACCTCTTGCATGAGATCCGGCAGCGAGCCGAACACAACGAGCGCGTCCTCGTCACCACGCTGACCAAGCGCATGGCCGAAGACCTGGCTGAGTACTACACCGAAGTGGGCGTGCGCTGCCGCTACCTGCATTCGGAAATCGAAACCCTGGAGCGCGTCAAGCTCTTGCGCGACCTGCGCCGGGGCGAATACGACGTGCTGATCGGCGTCAACCTGCTGCGTGAAGGCCTGGACCTGCCGGAGGTCTCGCTGGTGGCCATTCTGGACGCCGACAAGGAAGGTTTCCTGCGTTCGTCCGGCTCTCTCATTCAGACCATCGGTCGCGCGGCTCGCCACATCCACGGCAAGGCGATTCTGTACGCCGACACCATCACCGAGAGCATGCGCACGGCCATCGAGGAAACCAACCGGCGCCGCCGGATCCAGATGCAGCACAACCTGGAGCACAACATCACGCCCCAGTCCATCGTCAAACCGATTGACATGAGCCTGGTGGCCATCGCCGAGGCCGACTACGTGACCGTTCCCGCTGAGCCGGAGATCCCGGAAGCCGAGCTGACTCCCGAAGAGCTGGAACGCATGATCGGAGAGCTGGAGACGCGCATGCGCGAAGCGGCGCGCAAGTTCGAGTTCGAGAAGGCGGCTGAGTTGCGGGACCGCATCAAGGCGCTCAAAGCCCGCCTGGTGCTGGAACCGGCCTGAGGGCCCGGCGAGTGAGACGGCGATGAAACCGCTTCGGGTCGGTTTGGTGGGCGCCGGCTGTTTGAGTCGTTCCTTCGTGGCGCGGCTGCCGGCACTGCCCGAACGTTTGGGCCCGGTGTTGGCGCCTTCGTACCGGCTGGCCAGCCGGCTGGTCAACGGGCTGCGCGCCGGTCACCCGGTGGAGGCCCACGAGGAATTGCAAGAAGCGCATCTGGTTCTGATCGCCGTCCCCGACAGCGTGCTCGCGCAGGTGGTGGAAGCACTGGCGGCCGGCGTGCCGGATTGGAGGGGCAAGTTCGTGCTGCTGTGCGAGAGCCGCGAGGACTGCACGGCGCTGGCGCCCCTGGTGGCCCGGGGCGCCGTGGCTGCCTCCCTGGATCCCATACCCGGCTTGAACCAGAGGTTCGTGGTGGAGGGCGATCGCAAAGCGGTGCGCGAAGCGCGTCACCTGCTGGGACGCAGCGTGGCCCAGCTCTTCGAAATCCCCTGCGGCAAGAAGGCGGTCTTCTGGGCCGCGCTGACCCTCAGCGGTCTGATGCTGCCCGTCGCCGAGGCGGCGAGCCGTTGCCTCCGGGCTGCGGGTATGGCGCCCGCGGCCGCCAACTCCCTCCTCGAGCAGTTGCTGGAACGCGCGACGCGCTCCTACATGCACGGCGGGCGAAAAGCATGGAGCGGGGTGCTCGCCGAGGCCGACGAGCCGGAAACGGTTCGCGAGCTGGAGGCGCTTCGCCAACAGGATCCTGCACTGGCGCGGGCCTACGAGCAACTGGCTCGCTTCGCACTGGAAAGGTTCGAACGCGATGCGAAGTGGCTGGAGCGGATCATCGCCGGGCACGCCGGGGCTGCGGTGCGACGTGCCGCGCGCAGCGCGTCGCGCAGCCCACACTTGTGAGACCGCGCCGGATCGCGGACAATGAAGAAAAGGGCTGGCGACGACGCACAGCTTCCGGGAGGCGAAGCGCCGTGACGGATTTCAGTCAAGCTCCCTGGTTGGTCATCTGGGAAGTCACACGGGCCTGCGACCTGGCTTGCGTGCACTGCCGGGCCTCGGCCGATCCCTTACGACACCCCCTGGAGCTGGATACCGAGGAGGGCTTCCGCTTGCTCGAACAGGTGCGCCAGTTCGGCGACCCCTTGATGATCTTCACCGGCGGCGACCCGCTCAAGCGGCCAGACCTGTTCGAGTTGCTCGATTGCAGCGTGAAGTTGGGTCTGCGCACCACGGTTTCGCCGAGCCCGACGCCTCTGCTCACGGGCGAGGCTATCGAGCGCTTCCGCGCTTGCGGCGTGGCGCGCATCTCGATCAGTGTGGACGGACCGGATGCGGAGAGCCATGACGGATTCCGTCGCGTGCCCGGCTCGTTTGCGCGCGCCATGTTCGCCCTGGACACGGCGCGTCGGGTGGGCCTCTCCACGCAGGTCAACACGACGGTGAGCCGCCACAACTGGCGCCGGCTGGACGAAATGGCCGATCTGGTCGAGCGCTGCGGCGCCCAGATGTGGGATGTGTTCTTCCTGGTTCCCACCGGACGCGCGCAGAGCTCGGACGAGCTGAACGCGACCGAATACGAGGAAGTCTTCGCCTTCCTGTACGAGCGCAGCAAGCGTTCGCCGTTCGTCATCAAGACCACGGAGGCCATGCATTACCGTCGCTTCGCCGCGCAGCGACGCGAAACCGAGGGGGACGGTCGCTGGCAACGTCAAGGCGACCACCCGTTGCATCGCTCGCTGGGGATCAACAGCGGACGCGGCTTCGTCTTCATCTCACGCACCGGGGAAATCTACCCCAGCGGATTCCTTCCTGTTTCGGCAGGCAACGTCCGCCGCCAGGCGCTGGCCGAGGTGTACCGCAACTCGCCGCTGTTCCACGTCTTGCGTGACAGCTCGCTGCTGCGGGGCAAGTGTGGGCGCTGCCATTACAACAACCTTTGCGGCGGCTCCCGTTCGCGGGCCTACGCGTTGACGGGCGACTACCTGGGCGAGGACCCGCGCTGCGCTCACCAGCCCGAATATTCCCATCCCGCCAGGTAGCCGAGGTTACTTCATTTTGCCCTTGGTCTCCGCCACCCGTCGGGCCAGATAGTTGACGACGCGCGCCTCGTTGCGCGCGACTTCATAATAGGCGGCGCGCAGCAACTGCTCCTTGCGGTTGAGCAGGGTTTCGCGGATGTCCTGCTGGACGCGGGGATCGTTCAAATCCCTCTGTCCCGCGGGTTCCCGCGCGATCAGCCGCAGGATGCGATAACCTTCCGCCGTCCGGATAATGGGAGAGACTTCACCCGGTTTGAGCGACAACAGAATCTTGCGCAACTCCACATCCGCCTTCTCGAATGCCGACTCGGGAATGTAGCCCACTTCCCCGCCATTGGCGGCGCTGTTGGGATCCTCCGAGTAGTGCTGGGCGAGCATGGCAAAGTCCTCGCCGGCGCGCAGGCGGGCAGCGATCATCTCGATCTTTTTGCGCGCTTCCAGCTCGTTCTGCGCCTTGTCGTTCTTGAGATTGCGCACGTTGGGATCGGGGTACGGGGTCACCAGGATCTGCGCCAGCCGGTACTGCGGCTCGGGCCGGTTGAAGCTGGCCTTGTTCGCCTCGTAAAACTGGGCCACTTCCCTGTCGCTGATCGTGATGTGCGCCGTGATTTCCCTGTTGAGCAGCTTCTGGATGGAGAGATCGCGGCGGAGTTGCCGGCGCAACTCGTCCATGGTGAGATTGCGCTCGCGGAGCTGCTTGTCGAACTCTTCCTGGGTGAGGCCGGCACGCAGCTCGTTGACCTTGGCGTCCACGTCCGCATCCACCGCCAGCAAGCCCAGCTTCTCGGCCCGCTGAAGCATGATCTCGTTGTCAATGAGGATGCGCAGCAACTCGAGCTTCTGGTACCAGATCTGCTCGTCGCTGGCCTGTTCCGGCGGCGTGGGGAACTGGATCCGATAGAACTTTTCCAGCTCGTCGTAGGTAATCGCGCGATCGTTGACGGTGGCCGCCACGTTGGCGGGCGGGGAGCGACGGCAGGCGCCGGTCCCGAGGACCAGAGCCGCCACCAGAAAGCTAAGCCAGAGCCGCACGGACTTCCTCCCATTGACTGGCCTCGCCGAACCGCCAGCAGGACTTGTCCGGGGCGATGCTGCGCAGCAGTCCACACAGCACGCCCCCCGGTCCGACCTCAAGGAAGCGATCCACACCCCGGCTGATCACGTACCCCACCGACTGGGTCCAGCGGACCGGTCGCGCCACCTGCTCGATCAGCCCTTGACGTGCCTCTTCCGCCGTGCGCACTTCCCGCGCCTGCCAGTTGTTGACTAACGGATAACGCAGATCCTGGAACGACGCCGCGTTCAGATCCACGGCCAGGCGCTGCTGGGCCGGCTTCATCAGCGGGCAGTGGAAGGGAGCGCTCACCGGCAGCAGAACGGCGCGCTTGGCGCCCGCTGCCCGCGCCAGCTCCATGGCCCGCTGCACGGCGCCCGCATGTCCGGAAATGACCACCTGATCCGGAGCATTGAAATTGGCCGCGGTCACGACCTCCAATTGGGCTGCCTGAGCCAGCACGCTTTCCAACTTGCCGTCGGGCAGGCGGATTAACGCCGCCATGGCGCCTACCCCGGGCGGCACCGCCTCCTGCATGTAACGCCCGCGCTTGCGGACCAACACGAGCGCCTCGGCGAAGCTCAAAGCGCCGGCTGCCACCAGGGCCGAATACTCGCCCAGGCTGTGCCCCAGCACGTAATCCGGCTCAAGCCCATGTTCTTCGAGCACGCGAAAAGCTGCCACCGACACCGTCAGGATGGCGGGTTGCGTGTTTTCGGTAAGGCGCAACTGATCCTCGGGTCCTTCGAAACACAACCGGGACAGCGGGAATCCGAGGATCGCATCCGCTTGTTCGAAAACGGCGCGCGCGGCCGGGAAGGTTTCGGCCAGGCTCTTGCCCATGCCGACCTGCTGGGATCCTTGTCCAGGGAACAAGAACGCTACATGAGCCATTCAGTCCACCATTGTACGATGACAGCCGTAACCAACGAACCACTTTTCCCGCCAAAATGGTTAACCCGCCCAGGAGGCTTTCACGTGCGGCTCACAGAGATTTGCGTCGAGCGGCCGGTTTTCGCTTCCATGCTCATCCTGTTCATCACCGTGCTGGGAGTGTTCAGTTTCTTCCAGCTCGGCGTGGACCTGTTTCCGCGCAGCGACCCGGCCACGGTCTTCGTCCGCGTGCGGCTGCCAGGGGCCAGCCCCGAAGAGATGGTCTCGCAGGTGGTGATGCCTTTGGAGGAGGCGATCGCCTCGGTAAGCGGCATTGACGAGATGCGCGCCATGGTGACCGAAGGCAGCGCCAACATCATCGTGACCTTCGTGCTCGAACGCGACATCGGAGAGGCCGCCGAGGACGTGCGTGAAAAAGTCGCCGGCGCAATGCGGCGCCTGCCACCCAACGTGCTGCCCCCTATCGTCCAGAAGGCGGATCCGGATCGGGAACCGGTCGCCACCATCGCCGTCAGCGGCGAACGCAGCGTGCGCGAGCTGACCGAGATCGCCGACAAGCAATTGCGGCGTGCGCTGGAGACGGTGGATGGAGTGGCGGGCGTGGACATCTCCGGGGGCCGCTACCGCCAGATCAACGTCTTCCTGGATCTGGACAAACTGGCGGCCTACAACCTGACGCCGCAGGACGTCGAGCGCGCCCTGATCGCGGAGAACATCGAAGCCCCCGGCGGGCGCATCGTGCGCGGTCCCACCGAAGTGGGCGTGCGGACCCTGGGGCGCGTTCAGCACGTCAGCGAGTTCAACGACATCATCGTCAAGAACGTCGCCGGCGCCCCCATCCGGATCCGTGATCTCGGCTATGCCGAGGACGGCATGAGCGAGAAGCGGAGTTTCGCCTACCTGAACGAGACCCCCGCCGTCATTTTGGACGTCCGGCGGCAGACAGGCACCAACACGGTCAAGGTCGTGGACGCGGTGCTGGCCAGGCTCAAAGCCCTCGAGCAGGAGTTGCCGGCAGGCGTGCAGTTGAAGGTGGTTCGCGAACAGGCCACCTATATCCGCAATTCGGTGAAGGCGCTGGAGGAACATCTGGTGCTGGGCGCGCTCTTCGCCTCCCTGATCGTGTTTCTGTTCATCCGCGACTGGCGCACCGTCATCATCGCCTCCATCGCCATCCCCACCTCGATCATCGCCGCCTTCACGGTGCTCAAAGCCGCCGGCTTCACTTTGAACTCCATGACGCTGCTGGGGCTGACCCTGGCCGTGGGCATCGTCATTGACGACGCCATCATCGTTCTGGAGAACATTTACCGCCACATTCAGGAAAAAGGTCTGCCCGCGCGGCAAGCCGCGGTGGTCGCCACGAAGGAAATCTCGCTGGCCGTAATGGCGACCACCCTTTCGCTCGTGATCATTTTCGTGCCTATCGCCTTCATGACCGGCTACGCACGGCGTTACCTGAACGAATTCGGGTGGACCATGGCGGCAGCCATCATGATCTCCATGCTGGTCGCCTTCACGGTCACGCCCACCCTGAGCGCGCGAATCCTCAAGCGCGTGGGGGCTCATTCCCAGTCCGTGCACGGCCATCACTCCGGCGGGTTCTTCGACCGCCATTATGTGCGCTTGCTGGACTGGTCGCTGGATCATCGCTGGGTGATCGTCACGGCCGCCCTGCTCACTTTCGCCTCCACCTTCGTTCTCAACCGCATGATCGGGCGCGACTGGATGCCGCAGGAGGATCAGAACGAGCTCTACGTTTCCATCGAACTGCCCGAAGGCTCTTCCCTCGAGGAGACTGAGCGAGTGGCACGCGAAATGGCGCGACGCATCGCGCGCATCCCCGGCGTGACCACCGTGATCCCGGCCAGCATGGGCTTCATTGACCGCGTCACCATGGCCCAGATCGGCGTTCTCCTCAAGCCCACCAGCGAGCGCGAAGACATCGCGACCATGGGCCAGCGCATCCGCGAAGCCATCCGTGACTTCGCCTACACCCGCCCGCGCGTCACCTTCCCCAACGCCCTGGGCGGGCGCGAAACCTTCGCTCCCATCCGCGCCATGCTGCTCGGGCCCGACATGGACAGCCTGTTCGACCTGGCCAGACAAGTCAACCAGGAGATGCTGCGCGTGCCCTCCGTGGTGGACGTCAAAGTCAACCTCAATCTCAACAACCCCGAGCTCCAGGTGGCGATTGACCGCGCGCGGGCTTCCGATCTGGGAGTGCGCGTCTCCGATGTCGCTCGCGCCGTGCGCCTGCTCATGTCAGGCGATGATGAGATCTCCACTTACAAGGAGGGCTCCGAGCAGTATCCGGTGACGATGCGTCTGATGCCCGGCCAGCGCGACGACCCGGCCGTGCTGAGCCGGATCCTCATACCCTCCGCCAGACTGGGCCTGATCCGGCTGGATTCGGTAGCGAAACTGGAGCGAGGGCTCGGTCCCAGTCGCATTGACCGGTTCAATCGCCAGTTCGCGGTGAGTCTCTACGGCAACGTCGCGCCGGGCTACAACCTCGACCGGGCGGCCGCAGACACGCTGGCCGCGGTGGATCGCGTCGGCCTTCCGCCCGGCTACGGGCTGGCCTTCTCCGGCCAGGTCAAGATCCTGGAAGAGACCACCACCAATATGATCCTGGCCATCGCCCTGGCCTCGATCTTCATGTACATGGTTCTCGCGGCGCAGTTCGAGAGCGTGATTCACCCGTTCATCATTCTGCTGGCGCTGCCCCTGTCCATTCCCTTCGCCCTGATCTCGCTGCTGGCGACAGGGCGTTCGCTGAACCTGTTCAGCGCCGTGGGGGTCCTCCTGCTGCTCGGCATCGTCAAGAAGAACGGCATCCTCCAGATTGACTACATGAACCGTCTCTACGCGAGCGGCATGCCGCTGCGGGAGGCGATCCTGGAAGCCAATCGCGTCCGCTTGCGCCCCATCCTGATGACGACATTCTCGATTGTGGCCGGCCTGATCCCCACCGCCATAGGTTTCGGCGCGGGAGCAGCGCAACGATCGGCCATCGCGGTGACCATCATCGGCGGCCAGACGCTGTGCCTGCTGCTGACCCTGCTGATGGTCCCGGTCGCTTACTCGCTGGTCGAGGATGCCAAGGCGTGGCTGGCGGCCCGGCGCGCCGTCCGGCTCCCTGCTCCGGCGCCTGGCGACTGAGTTACTTGCGGAACCAGTACAGCAGGATCCCGTAGCCCACGCCTGCTTCGTCAGCCGTGCGCGCCAGTTGAAACGCCATGAAGCGACCGTCGGTGGAAACCACGCCGTTGGAAGCCTTGTAACCTTCGTAGTCGTTGAAGTGAGTCAGGCGGACGAAATCCTTGCCCGTTCCGTCCAGTTTCAGCTTCCAAAGATCTATCTCACGGAACCCCCCCTTGCGCCCCTGCTGGTGGGCCTGACGGTCAGCCTCCACGAGGCTATATTGCCCGTCGGGAAAGATCCCTTCCACCTCGTTGTAGGTTCCCGGCGCCTGCGAGAAGTTTCGGACCGCGCCGGTTTCGAGATCGATCGCCATGACCGAAGCGCAATCATTGGGCTCGTAACAGGTGAACGTCATTTTCCGGTCGTTGTCATAAAAATCCTGGGCCTCGATCACGCAACTGCGGTCCTTGCTCTCGAACACGACGCGGCGGTTGATCAGGCGCGGTCCCGCGGGAGACAGGTCCAGCTCGGCCACCACCAGCCGCGAGGAGCCCGGAGGCATGTCCGGAAACTGCGCGCTGGTCTCGGCGAAGCCGATTTTCAGGCTGCGCTTGGAGACGGCCGCCCCCTCACTCATTCTCTGGTCGAGGCGGACGGGCTTGGACCCGGGCTGCCTGCTCAGGAACCACAATTCGTTGTCCCGCGATCGGCTGATGCGCACGTCCTGGAAGCGTTCCGGGCCGATCAACAGGTAATCTCCGGTAACCAGGTGCATTACGCGCAAGAAGGCTGCGCCCGGCACGTTGCAAGTCAGGCATCGGATGATGCGCGTCTTCAAATCAATCACCATCGCGTCGCCGAAGCTTTTGGCCATGAAGGCCACGCGCTGATTGTCGGGCGAGATATCGGCCCGCTCGCCGAAGTAAGTCAGGATTTCAATGTCAGGCGGCAAATGGTCCAGCGGGCTGCCTGTCTTGCGCTGCGCGGGAGCTGCCGGATTCCACACGGGGAGCAACAAAGCGGTTGCAAGGAGACGACGCCGCATGAATCCAGTTTACTGCGGTCGAGTTATGCGGGCGCGTTCCTCGATTTTCCCGTTCGCAAACCCCGGCCAGGTGCAACCGGCATCACCCAGGGGCTGCGCCGGCCGATGCGGCGACCGGGCTCTGAGGGAGCGACAATCGGAACGCCGTCGGCGACAACGTTTTCCGGCGAAGGGCCACGGCGCGCTCGCCGGTCACAGACCGCCGTGGCGAAGGTGAAGGGCCAAGCCGGTGGTGGGGCGGCTGGATACGTGATGCGGACAGCCGCTTGCAACAGCCTTCCTGAACGTTCCTCTCGAAGCCCGGAGGGTTCCGGCGATCTGTCCGAAGCCGGCGGTAAGTAGGTTGGTCTTGGGGTTCGCCCAGTTGAGGTGATTCGGCAGGTTGCATGCTTCGAACCGGAACTGGAGGTCCGCGGCCCACGGGGTATAGAATCTTGGATACGCGGGGAACACGCCGGAAGGAACGCGGACGTGTCGGCCAGAGAGTTTCGGCGGAAATCGGGTCGCATATCGGGATGGCGGGAAGCGGCGCCCGCGGTCGAGGGGGGCGGCGGTCACGCGACGAGCGCGCTGATCCGGGCATCGCGAGGTCCCGGCCTTCGAACGATTGACTTTCGAGAACGAAGCCGGCGATGAGCAAGACCACGGGCGGCAAGACTTCCGGCAAATCGGGCAAGCCGGCCGAGTTGCCCGACAAGCTGTACTTCCGCATCGGAGAAGCCAGCCGGCTGCTGGGCTTGCCGCCGCACGTTCTTCGGTACTGGGAGACGGAGTTTCCGTCGCTGGCGCCTAGGAAGTCTGCGGGCGGGCAGCGCATGTACCGTCGCAAGGACCTCGAGCTCCTGCTGATGATCAAGCACCTGCTCTACGAGCGGAAGTTCACGATTGCAGGGGCGCGGCAGTGGTTGGCGCAGCAGTCGCGGCGGCGCCAGGCGCCGGAAGGAGCGACGCAAGGCCATTTGTTTGCCGACCCGGCGGCCACCTTGGAGCAAATCCGGCGAGAGCTGGCTGAGCTGATCGAGTTGCTCAAGTAGCCGCGGGCGAGATCAACCGACAGGCTGGCGCATGGCGATCGGCGGCGTCCGGGCCAGATGCGCCAGCAGGGCCATGCAAGCGCCCAGGTCTTCCCACCGGCCGCCGGCTCGGCGACGCACGCGTTGGATTCCACGGCGCAAGGCCAGGCTGATGGCCTGGATCAACTCCCAGCGCTCGCCTTCCAGGTCGGGGTAAGGGGAGATTGGCGGGAGGAGTTCAGCCGAGCGCTCGAGGGCTTCTTCCAGCGCCGGAAGGTCGGCTGCCTCCAGGGCAGACAAAATTGCGCGAGCCGCCCGGGCCGAATCACGGGGGCGTTTCGTCACCGTCTCTCCTCCCGCAAGCCCTTATCGGACGCCGGCTTCGGAGCTTGAATCGCGCCGGCTGAAACTGGCAACGGATTGACCGATAAGGGAGAGGGAAGGGACCATCCATGATTTGCCTGACGCGCCTGAACCGCGTTCCGGTGATGCTGAATTCCGATCTGATCGAGCACGTCGAGGTGACGCCGGACACGGTCGTGACGCTGACCACGGGCCACACCTTCATGGTGCTGGAGTCAGCCGAAGAGATTCTGGAGCGCGTGATCGCCTTCCGCCGCGCCATCTACGAGCGGATGTGCCAGTGCCCGACGTTGCGAGAGCTGGAACGGCAACGGCTGGAATCGGGACCAGGCCAGCGGCACGGATCCTGAATTGGGTGCAACCGCCATGGCGGAGCAGCCCCAACCCAAGTCCGTTTCGGCCTCGCGACGTGCTGGCGGCGGGCGCCCGGACGTGGCGACGCTGTGCGGCCTGGGATTGGCCCTGGGCGGCATCCTGGGAGGCCTGATCCTGGAAGGCGGCACCATCGCCGAGGTATTGCAGCCCACGGCGGCCATGATCGTTTTCGGCGGCACCCTCGGGGCCGTCATGGTCGCGACTCCTCTGCGAGTCGTGCTGGCGGCCGTCCGGGAGCTGTTCAGCGTGTTTTTCGAGAAGCAGCAGGATCCGGAGGCGGTCATCGAAGAGATCATCGGTTATGCGACCAAGGCGCGCAAGAACGGGATCGTGTCGCTGGAGGAAGAGTCCGAGGCGGTGGAAGACCGCTTCCTGCGCAAGGCGCTGACGCTGGCCGTGGACGGCACCGATCTGCAAGAGATCCGCAAAATGATGGAGCTGGAGATCGCGCTGGAGGAACAGCGGGCCGAGGCGCGCGCCAAAGTTTTCGAGCAGGCCGGCGGCTATGCTCCCACCATCGGCATCATCGGCGCCGTGATGGGGTTGATCCAGGTGATGAAACACCTGGCCAATATTGACGAGGTGGGCAAGGGTATCGCCGTGGCCTTCGTGGCGACCATTTACGGCGTGGGCTCGGCCAACATCTTCTTCATCCCGTCGGCGAACAAGATCCGTGCTCGCGCCCACGCCGCGTCGCAGCTCCGGGAACTGATGCTGGAGGGGGTCGCAGGAATCGTGGAGGGTCTCAACCCCAAGCTGATCCGGAGCAAGCTGGAGGCCTACGCGCAGGCCGCCGGTCCGCCGGCCGCCGGCAGGAAAGCATCGCTCAAAGAGAGCGGCGCGCCCGCTAAGGCGACGGCCACCCGCTGAGGAGGAGCCATGGGGCGACGGAACAAACCTGGCGGCCACGAAAATCTGGAACGCTGGCTGGTTTCCTACGCCGACTTCATCACCCTTATGTTCGCCTTCTTCGTGGTCATGTTCGCGTCCTCGCAAACGGACCGGGGCAAGGCCCAGCAAGTCTCCGAGTCGGTGAGGCGGGCCCTGGAGGAAGGTCAGATCGCCAGCGTCATCGCCGGGATTCTCGGCGGCGCCGTGGGCGAGAAGGGCAAAGGCAACGCCATGCTGAAAGGACCTGGGGGAACCCGGACCGAGCCCACCAGCCGCGAAAAAAACCAATTCTGGGCCGATTTGTTACCTTCGCTCGAGTTGCTCACGGACGAACTCAAGAGCGAAATCGCTACCGGCAAGCTGAGCGTGAAGCTGGAGCCCCGCGGCCTGGTCGTCAGCCTCACCGAAGCGGCCTTCTTCCCCACCGGCGAGGACACCATAGACCCGGCCACATACCCCAGCATCGAAAAGATCGCTGCCGCCATCCGCAAACTGCCCAACCCGGTGCGCCTGGAAGGCCACACCGATTCGGTCCCCATCCACAACGCGCGCTTCCGCAGCAACTGGGATCTGTCCGCCGCGCGCGCCATCGCCATGCTCAACCTGCTCACCACGCGCTTCGGCGTGGAAGCCGACCGGCTGGCCGTCGTGGGCTACGCGGACACCATGCCTGTGGACACCAACGAAACCGAAGAGGGCCGCCGGCGCAACCGGCGTGTGGACATCGTCATCCTCAACCGGTTGGGCTTCGAAGTCGAGCCGCTGCCCCCCGAATCGGGAAAGCCATCCCCGGCTCGCTGACCCAGAACGCCGGCGCCGGTCAATTCCAGCCTCCGCCGTGTGTTACGCTCGGATGCGATGCCCGAGTTCGACGTGGTGGGCATCGGTCTGAACGCGACCGATACCCTGCTGATCGTACCCCACTTCCCCGCGTATGCCGGCAAGGCGCCTTTCCTGGAGGAAATAGTCAGTCCCGGCGGGCAGGTGGCCGGCGCGCTGGTCACGTGCGCTCGCCTGGGCCTGCGCGTCAAGTACATCGGCACGGTGGGCGACGACGAACGCGGGCGCATCCAGCTCGACAGCCTGCGCGCCGAAGGCATCAATACCGACCACGTGCAGGTGCGATCGGGTTGCCCCAACCAGGCGGGTTACATTCTGATCGATCGCTCGACGGGCGAGCGCACCGTGCTCTGGCGTCGTCCCGAATGCCTGCGCCTGGACCCCGCGGAGATCCGGCCCGAGATGATCATCTGCGCCCGGTTGCTGCACATTGACGGCCACGACACGCCGGCGGTGGAAAAGGCCGCCCGCATCGCACGCGGCCACGGGATCCCGGTGACGGTGGACGTGGACACGATTTACCATGGCTTTGACAGGGTTCTGCCCCACGTGGACTATTTGATCGCCAGCTCCGAATTCCCCGTCCAGTGGACCAACGAGCGCGACCCGTTCAAAGCGCTGGAAATGATCCAGAACGAATACGGCATGAAGGTGGCGGCCATGACCCTGGGGCCTTACGGGGCGCTGGCGAGGGCCGAGGGGCGCTTTCATTACTCGCCGGCCTTTGTCGTCAACTGCGTGGACACGACGGGCGCCGGCGACGTCTTCCACGGCGCCTTCTGTTACGCCGTCTTGCAAGCCGTGCCCCTGGATGAAGCGCTGGAGTTCTCCAACGCCATGGCGGCTCTCAACTGCATGGCTCTGGGCGCCCGCGGCGGGATACGCCCCTGCGCCGAAGCGTACAACCTGATGCGGCGCGCCGAGCGCCGCGTTCACCCTGACTTTCACTTGCGGGCCAACTGCGCCGTCTGACATGATCCCCCTGCGCGACTCCCAGCCCAGTTACTCGCCCCCCGTCATCACCATCCTCATCATCATGGCCAATACCGCCGCCTTTTTCTACGAGCTGAGCCTGGACCGTTTTTCCCTGAATTACTTCATCGCGACTTACGGCATCGTTCCGGCGCGCTTTGAATTCGGCACGCTTTTCACCTCCATGTTCCTCCACGGCGGCTGGCTGCATTTTCTCGGGAACATGTGGTTTTTGTGGATTTACGGAGATAACGTAGAGGACCTGCTGGGCCGATTCAAGTATCTCGCCTTCTATCTGACCTGCGGAGTGGCGGCCGGCCTGGTGCACGTGATGATGCATCCGGACTCGCGCATCCCGACCATCGGCGCCAGCGGCGCCATCGCCGGCGTCATGGGAGCTTACATGGTCAAATTCCCTCACTCGCGCATACTTACGCTGGTGCCGATTTTCTTCTTCTTGACCACGGTGGAGGTTCCCGCAGTCCTGATCCTGGGTTACTGGTTCCTGATCCAGTTGTTCAGCGGCGTGGGATCCATCGGTTACTCGCATCTTTCCCAGGGCGGCGTGGCCTGGTTCGCGCATATCGGCGGCTTTCTGGCCGGCGTGATCCTCGTGCAATTGATGCATCCGCGTCCGGCGCGGCGCCGGCGCCGTGACTTGTACTGGTAGATGACAAGGCCCAGCATACCGGCAGAGTTGGACATCCTGGCCATCGCCGCGCACCCGGATGACGTCGAGCAGACTTGCGGCGGGACCCTGATCCGCATGGCCGAAGCCGGCTACCGCACGGGCGCGCTCGATCTGACCGCCGGCGAGATGGGCACGCGCGGCGATCCCGAACAGCGGCTGCGGGAAGCGGAGGCTGCTGCGGCGCTCCTGGGCCTGGCCTGGCGCGGCAATTTGCGCCTGCCCGACGGTCGGCTGGAGAATACGTTCGACGCTCGTTTCAAGCTGGTGGAAGTCATCCGGCGCCTGAAACCCCGGGTGGTCATCCTGCCGTACTGGGAGGCCCGCCACCCCGACCACTACCGCGCTTGCCAGATCGGCTACGAAGCCTGTTTTCTGGCTGGTTTGCGCAAGATCGAAACCGACGCCCCGCCGCACCGGCCGCGCAATATCGTGTACTCCTCCCTGTATGCCAACGTGGCGCCCTCGTTCGTGGTGGACATCACCGGCCAGTTCGAGCGTCGCATGCAGGCGCTGCTGGCCTACGAGTCGCAGTACGGTCGTCGCGAGCAGGGCTCGGAGCTGTTTCCCGATCCGGACGAGATTCGGGAGAGGCTGGCGGCCATCGCGCGCTTTTACGGCAATCTCATAGGGGTGCGTTACGGCGAGCCGTTCGTGGTCAAGGAGACGCTGCGCGTGGACGACCTCGCAGCCCTGGGTTCGCCCACGTTCTGACGCAGCGGGCGGTCGGGTTATCTTGAAAAGGATGCCGGAATCTCAGTCAGGCCGCTTGACGCGCGCGGAGATCTATCAGCAGCCCGAAACGTGGCCGGAGACGGTGGCCCGTGTGCGTCGGGCGGGCTTACGCGATCTGGCGCCGCCTGTGTTGACAGGGGCCGGAACATCGGCGTACGCGGCGCAGGCGGTCGAGGCGGGCTGGCCGGGATCGCGCGCCGTGCCCTCGACCGAACTGTTCCTGGATTTCGGCCGCTACCTCGCGCAGGAAGGCCTCGTGGTCTCGCTGGCGCGTTCCGGCGACAGTCCGGAAAGTCTGGCCGTGGTGTCCAGGATCCAGCGGGCGCTGCCGCGCGTGCGACACGTCGCGCTGGTGGCCAATCCTGACGGCAAGCTGGCGCAGTGGCCGGGCGTGGAAGCGATCCTGCTCGATCCGCGCAGCAACGACCGCAGCCTGGTGATGACCAGCTCGTTCACCAACCTGGTGCTGGCCGGTCTGGCCCTGGCGCGGCCCGAGGAAGTCGAGCGTGCGCTGCCGGTGCTTTGCCAGTCGGTGCGCGAGGCGCTTCCGCGGCTGGACGAGGAGGCGGCGGGCTGGGCCGGGCGCGATCCCGAGCGCGTCGTCGCCCTGGCCTCGCCCGCGCTGATGGGGGCGGCGCGAGAGGCGTGCCTGAAAATCCTGGAGATGACGGCCGGGCGCGTGGCCGTGCTCGCCGAGACGTATCTCGGGTTGAGGCACGGGCCGATGAGTTTCCTGCGGAGGGAAACGTTGGTTCTGTGTTTTGTTTCGTCCGATCCCGCGCTGCGTCGCTACGAGCTGGATCTGGTGCGCGAGCTGCGCGCCAAGAACTTGGGGCGTCCGATCGCGCTCGGCGTCGCCGATGATGCGCCGTTCGAGGGGGAGCTGGCCACGCCGGCCTCGCAGTTGCCGGACCGGCTGCGCACGCCCGCCGAAATCGTGTTCGCGCAGTTGCTGGGCTGGCATCTGAGCCGGCGGTTCGGCCTGGATCCCGATCATCCCAGCCCGGCTCGCGTGATCACCCGCGTAGTCGAGGGAGTGCGCATCTATGAAGACTGAGCGTCGCCCGCTGGACGTCATCGTGGCCGGCGAGGCCAACGCCGATTTGATCCTGACCGAAGTCCCGCCGCTCGAGCTCGAACAGGAGAAGCTGGCCCGCGACATGCACCTGGTGCTGGGAGGCTCGAGCTCGATCACGGCCCACAATCTCGCGCGACTGGGCGCACGCGTCGGCTTCGTGGGCGTCATCGGCGACGACTTTCTGGGCCGGCTGGTGGAGGAGCGCCTGCGCTCGGCCGGAGTGGACCTGAGCTGTTTGCGCAAGTTGCGCGGCGCCAAAACGGGGTTGACCGTGTGGCACACGCGCGGACGGCGGCGCGCGGGCGTCACCTATCTGGGCACGATCGCGCGGTTGCGCGCTGCGGACGTCTCCCCGGCGTACCTGGCCCGCGCCCGCCACCTTCACGTCGGCGCCTATTTTCTTTTGAAAGACCTCCAGCCGGAAGCGGCCAGACTCTTCCAGCGGGCACGGCGGCTGGGTCTGACCACATCGCTCGACTGCAACTACGATCCGGCGGAACGCTGGGACTCGGCCCTGATGGAAACGCTGCGTTTCACCGACATCTTCTTCCCGAACGAAGACGAGGCGCGAAAGATCACGGGCTGCGCCGACGTTCGCGCCGCGGCGAAAGAGCTGGCGCGGGCGGCGCGGATCGTGGCGGTCAAGCGCGGCGCCCGGGGCGTGCTGGTGGCGAGCGAGGGCCGCCTGTTCTCGGTCCCGGCGGTGAAGACGCGCGTTCTCGAAACGACGGGCGCGGGCGACAGTTTCAACGCGGGCTTCCTGGCCCGCTTCGTCCGCGGCGCGTCGCTGGAAGAATGCGCGCGCGCCGGCGTGCGGGCCGGGGCGCGCGCGGTGACGCGGGTGGGAGGAACGACGGCATTCGAGGAGTGAAGCGATGGAGAAGCTGACCGGAACGGCCGTGGTGGCGCATGGCGGCGGCCCGACGGCGGTGATCAACGCCAGCCTGGCGGGCGTGATCGAAGAGCGAAGGCGGCACGGCGAGATTACCGCCTTGTACGGAGCCCGCCACGGCATCCAGGGCGTCCTCGAGGAGGACTTCATTGACCTCGACCGCGAGGATCCCGACCTCGTCGAATTGATCGCGCACACGCCCGGCTCCGCGCTGGGCTCGTGCCGTTACAAAGTCAAAGAACCCGACTACGAACGCATCCTGGAAGTATTCCGTGCGCACAACGTCCGGTACTTCTTCTACACCGGCGGCAACGACTCGATGGACACCACCCTGAAGGTGGCACGCCTGGCGCGCGAAAGGGGCTACGAGCTGCGCGCCGTCGGCATTCCCAAAACGATTGACAACGATCTGGCGGAGACCGACCACTGCCCGGGCTTCGGCTCAGCCGCATGGTTCTACGCCTGCGCCCTGCGCGACATCGGGGCCGACTTGCGGGAACTGCCGCGACGCGTAACCGTGGTGGAAGTCATGGGGCGCAATGCCGGCTGGCTCGTCGCCGCCACCGCCCTGGCGCGACGCGACCCTGACGATCCGCCTCAGCTGATCTACCTCCCCGAGCGTCCCCTGAGCGGGGACAAACTGCTTGCCGATGTGGAAGCGGTTTACCGGCGCCTGGGCTACGCCGTGGTGGCGGTGTGCGAAGGCCAGCGGGACGAAAAGGGCGAGCCGTTCGGCGCCGATCTGATCGCGGCCGACGGCTTCGCGCACGAGCTGGCGGGGAATCTGGCGCACGCGCTTTCGCAGTTGATTGCGCGGAGGCTCAAGTTGCGCGCGCGCAGCGAAAAACCGGGGCTGCTGGGACGCACCAGCGCGGCGTTCATCTCGGAAAGCGACCAGCGCGAGGCCAGGATGTGCGGGCGCGAAGCCGTCCGTACGGCCCTGGAAGGCGCCACCGAAACAATGGTCACGCTGGTGCGCGAGCCGGGGAGCGAATACGGCGTGCGTACGGGACTGGTCGAGCTGGAACGCGTAGCCAACATCGAGCGCAGATTCCCGCCGGAATGGATCCATCCGGAGGGCAACGACGTGCTGGCGCCTTTTCTCGACTACGCTCGTCCCCTGACGGGCCCGCTCCTGCCTCGCGCCCGGCTGCGCGGCGTGCCGGTGCCCAGACGACTCGCGTGAGAATCGTTCACTCTGGCGCCTGATAGCGCTCTTGAACCACGAACGCCCGCTTGCGCCCCGTGGTGCCGATGAGGCCGCGAAATTTGGGCACCCCATTGATGTGGACTTGGACCGGCCTCTCGATCGGGTAGTCGAGCACGAGCACGTCGCCCGGCTCTAAAGCCAGGATTTCCTCGGCAGGGAGGGTGGGGCCTTCCAGGCGGACGTCGAGATGAAGGGAGGCGGGCTTGATCAATCGCAAGATGCGCGCCTGTTCCTCGGGCGTGGATTCGGCCCTGCGCACCGACCATTGCTGGTCGAACTTCTGGCGCAGCATCTTGACGATGATGGACGGCATGGCGATATTCATCATGCCCATGTTTTCCGCCATGCGCACTTCCAGGCCGATGGCCAGCACGGCCTCGTTGGGCGACATGATCTGAAGCAGTTGCGGTTCGGTTTCGCGGGCCTCGATGGTGAACTCGATGCTGGTCACCGGCGCCCATGCCTGCTTGAGATCGTGCAGTATGATGCGGTACAGACCGTCCAGGATGGTCTGCTCGATCTCGGTGATCTCGCGGTTGATTTTGACGCCGCTGCGCCCGGTGCCGCCCAGCAGCATCTCCAGGATCGGGAACACCAGGGAAGGATTGATCTCGAGCACGGCATTGCCGTCATAGGGACGCATGGCGAGGGAAACCAGGCAACTGGGGGAAGGCAAGCACTGGGAGAATTCCGAGAAGGAAAGCTGCTCGACCGAGACCAGGTTGACGATGACATAAGCGCGCAGGTAGGCGGACAGGCTGGAGGCGAGGTTGCGGGCGAAGTTTTCATGCAGCAGGTGGATTGCGCGGAGTTGATGTTTGGCGATGCGGTCGGGACGGCGGAAATCGTAGGGAACGGCCTTGCGGGAGGCTTCTTCGGCCCGGGTCTTTTCTTTGAGGCTGCGAAAGACGCTGTCAATTTCCTCTTGCGAGAGCAGGCGGTCAGCAGCCATGGGAGTCGCTGCGCAAGGAATCGGCGGAAGCCGCCACGGGCTTTACGATGCGAGCCGGCCGGCGGCATTCACAAGCTCGGACGATTTTTTTGCCGGGAATTTTCAGCGCGTTGCCTCCGGCCTCGGGGTGGCGGAAAACGCCCCGCGGCCAAGCTGGGCACGGAGGTTGACGTGCCTGCATTACCCTATCCCAAGTATTCCCTGGACAAGCTTTACTTGTTCCCGTACTATCAGACGCGGGAGGATTACCGCCGCGCCACGGGACAAGAGCCGCCACCCTGGGATCCCAACCGGCCGCCCAAGTACTGGTTCGATCCCAATGCGCGCCAGAGCACACGCCGCAACGTGGTCTACGATCACGTGATCGCCACCAGCGAATCGGGCAAGCCGCTGATGGGACCCGACGGCAAGCCCATGCTCGACTTCCTGGTGCTCCCCAAGGAAGAGGCGGCCACAGTGAACATCCCGCCCAAGGATGTCAGCAACGTGCCGGGCGCCGACAAGCCTGAAGTGCCCTGCCCGCTCCGCCCGCTCGAGCCCGGCGAGGAGCTGTTCTTCGATTTCGGCGGCATCGTGGCGGTCAAGAACACCGAGCTCTACCCTCAACTCGAGGTCGGTTTCACGGCCCAGGACCGTACGCTCCTGCGCGCCATCGCCCGGAAACTGGGCGTTCAAACCTCGGCATAGCCGCTCAAAGCCAGCAGGCGGCGGATTTCGATCACCGTGACTTCCGGATTGCGCAACATCAGCGCTACGTCGTAGTATTCGCGCGCTGCGCCGGCTTCGAACAGAATCTGATGATTGACGTACGTTCCGCCGGGCCACCAGACCGGTTCCCTGGATTCCGTGAACGAGAACCTCTCGGGGTCGAGGCCGGCCTTTTCCAGCGCCGTTTTGAGCACCGACACGGGGTCCCCCGCCTCCCCGCCCCCTAGCGCCCCGGCCTGCGCGGCACGGGGAAGCTCCTCCGCGTGAGCTGCCGGCAGACTGACGAGAATTTGGCGCGCGCCACCTTCCGGGCCCGCAGCCGGCGTCAGCGCGATCTGGAACCGATCCGGCGGCAAGCCCGCCTTCACGAGGGAGTCGCGAATCAACCCCGCCAGTTCTGCTTCGAAAGACAAACCATTGCGCGAGCCTGACGCGGGTAGCGACTCCAGAAAGCCGGCCGCCGCGTTGCTGCGTCCACTTCGGCTGAACTCCACGATCATGCCGGATCCCTTCCTTCCACCTGCACCGGAGCAATCCGGCGGCCAAACGGGGAACCCGGAGTCAGCGCGGCAGCGCCTTCTCGACTTCCGGCGGTACGGCGAAGGTCACGCGAATCGGGATCACCTGGTTGAGCGGCTCGACGCGGACATTCACCGTCAACGTGGGCTTCGGTGACTTGTCCTGCGGTTCGACCCTGAGCAGCAGCTTGACCGACTCGTTCGCGCGGAGGGCCTGGCGCTCCAGCCTGGCCTCGAATCCGGGAAATCCGTTGTATTCCAGACGAAGGTCTACCTGACCCGGCATGTGGTTGGTGAGGACAACCTCGTCAGAGGCCGGCTCATAGCTGCTCAAACGGACCTCGGTCTTGTTCGCCGTCACCTTGCCCAGCAGCCTGACGGCGTCCTCGGGCCGCGTGGGGATGTTCAGATGGAACGGCGCCGAGCTGCCCTCGCCGGGGCGCATGGTTCCGAAGGGCGTCTGCCGGCCGGCGTTGGGGTCCACATACCACCACCACTGGCCGTTTTCCAGCTTCCAGAGGCTCACCAGAGGCGCCTTGACCGCCATCTTGCCGATCCCGGGGGCCATGAAATCCGTATCCACGGCCACGACCGCGCGGGCCCGCGTGAAATTCTCGCTGTAGACGATGCGGACGATCTCGAAGCCGCGGTAACGTGGCTTTTCGGCGGCAAAAAAGGCGTCCTTGCTGTCCTCGGCCACCACCTGATCGGCCTGCCGGAACTTGCCGTCCACGTGGCACTGGTAAAAGAAGGCGATGCGCTCGCGCAGGGCCTTGTCCAGCTCGGGCGGCGCTTTCTCGAACAGCTCGGCCGCGGTCTGCGCCCACAAGCAAGACGCAACCAGCCAACTCGCGCAAAGAGCAGCTCTCATCGAGGAACTATTTTATCGCCCGCGGGGAGGCCCTAGTCGATGAGCAGCGCCGGACGCAGAGTGAACGAAGGCTCCGTGCGGACCCGCGATCCGACCTCGGCATCGCCCGGCCGCAACTGTTGCAAGCGGAACAGGAGTTGCACGAAGGCCGGGGAAAGATCGGGATCGAGCGCCACTCGGGTCACCCCCGCTCCGGGCTGATCCTTGTCGTCCACCCGGCGGCCGTGACCCTGATCCCACCACAGTGTGGATTCGATGGCGTACTTGGCGATGATGTCCAGCAGCGCGCTGACGTTGACAGCCTCCTGCTTGCTGAAGCCGCGGGTCTCGCCGTTGAAGGTCATCGTCGCCTTGTCCATGTTGATCAGGTACGTTTCGCTAGTCAACGGTTTGTAAGCGCCGGTTTTCTGATCGCGTTCACCCTTGGAAATCACCCAGGTCAATTCGCGCTTGACCGAGTTCCAAGTGACCGACTCGAGCCGGCGCGGGGAGCGGGCGGGCTTGGCCTCCGGCGTCCTTTCCTGCGCGCATCCCAGCGCGGAAAGAACGACCAGCGCCGCCAGGCGTGGAAGCAAAAACCTTGGGGCGGATGGCATCTTACTTCCATGATGAACCGAACCGCCGCCGGGGTCAACCGCGGGGCCGGCTCGCGCTTTCCTGCCCAGGCAGATGGTGACCCACCACGCGGAGGTTGGGCGCGCCCGGCGCGTCCAAGGAGTGGCAACGCAAGACGCAGGGCTTCCGGTCTGACTCGAGCGCCGCCCGGAGCAGACGAACCACAAGACGGCCGCCGGGCGAAGGAACCCGGGCGGCTCGCGCCCGCCCGCCGTTCTGCTACGCTGGCCTCGAGCATGGGCAGGAATACGACACCAACGGCTCTGTTTGTTTTGGTTGCTGCGCTCACCCTAGGCGCCCAGGATCGGCGGCAGCGGGTGGCGCAGGCGGTGGAAGCCATGCGCGACGCGCTCATCGCGCAGCGGCGGGACTTCCACATGCACCCGGAGCTTTCCAATCGTGAGGAGCGGACGTCGCGGGTGATCGCCGAAAAGTTGCGGAACCTGGGCCTGGACGAAGTGCGCACGGGAGTGAGCCGCTACGGCGTTGTGGCCTTGCTCAAAGGCGCGCGTCCCGGCCCTGTGGTGGCGCTGCGCGCCGACATGGACGCTTTGCCGATCCAGGACGCGCTGGCGACGCCTTACCGTTCGCGTCATGACGGCGTCAAGCACGCCTGCGGCCACGACGTGCACATGACGGTGGCGCTGGGAGTGGCCGAGGTGCTCAGCCGGATGCGGGCCGAATTCCCCGGCGCCGTGAAATTCATCTTCCAGCCGGCCGAAGAAGGAGCGCCCGAAGGCGAGGAATCCGGGGCGGCGCAGATGATCCGCGAGGGAGCCCTGGAGAATCCGCGCCCTTCGGCCATTTTCGCCTTCCACGCAGATCCGATGCTGGAAGCCGGCAAGGTCGGCTACGTGGCGGGGCCGGCGCTGGCCTCCTCGGATACGTTCCGCATCCGGATCGCCGGCCGTAGAGCGCACGCCGCCTTGCCACACCAAGGCATTGATCCCATCGTGGTGGCCGCCGAGTGCATTCTGGCGCTGCAAACCGTGCGCAGCCGGCGCCTGGACCCGGTGGAACCGATGGTGCTGAGCGTCGGCTCCGTTCAGGGCGGCAATCGCAGCAACATTCTGGCGGACGAAGTTCGCTTGGAGGGAACGCTGCGCACGCACAACGAGGCAGTGCGGGAGCAGGCCATGGCGCTGGTGCGTGAAATCGTTTCCGGGGTGGCGGCGGCGCACGGGGCGCGCGCCGAGCTGAGCTGGTCGCCGCGCTCGGTGCCGGTGACGGCGAACGATCGCGAGCTGACGCTGGCGGCCGTCCCTTCGCTGCGGCGGACACTGGGCGAGAGGAACGTGGTGGAAGCGCGCCCGGTGATGGCGGCGGAGGATTTCTCCTTTTACCAAAAACAAATTCCCGGCGTGATGTTCTGGCTGGGCGTGGGCAACCCGGCCCGCGGCATCCGCGCCGCGCTGCACACGCCCGAATTCGACGTGGACGAGGAAAGCATCCCGGCGGGCGTCAAAGCCATGGCCAACCTGCTGCTGGACTACCTGGAAGGCGCACTGAAGCGCTGAAAGGGGCCGCGGCTGGCGAGCACGATCGCCGGCGGGTTATACTCGACAGGTTCGCCCGAGAGGCGAACCTTTCGTTGCGGGCGAGGAATGTTCGGGAAGGCGGTGAGAATCCGCCACTGCCCCGCAACTGTGAGCGACCGTGAAGCAAGGCCCGCGCGGTCACTGCCTTCGGGTGGGAAGGCCGCGCACCCGACCCCCGGGAAAGGCCTGGTCGCAAGTCAGGAGACCGGTTCCTCGCCTTGAATCCGCCTGTCCGGCCGAGGCCGGCAGCGCGGAGCGCAATGAGAGAACGTTCCGAGGGAGAACGGCTCATGCGTCAAACGAACATTCTCAGCGTGATTGGTTTGGTTGGGGCGGCGTGCACCTTTGCCCAGCCCGCCGTCCAGGGCGTAGTGGTGGATCCGGCCGGGGGCGCCGTGGTCGGGGCCCGCGTGGAATGCGCGGGACGGCAGACGCGCACCGCGGCCGACGGGCGCTTCCTGATCGCCGGCGTGGCGGAATGCGAAGCCAGGATCGAGGCGCCCGGCTTTGGAACAAAACAGGTAAAACTTGTCGCATCCCAGCCGGTCCGCGTTCAGATCGAGCTGGCTGCGCTCACCGAACGCGTGGTCGTCTCCGCCACGCGCCGCGAAGCCAGCCTGGAAGAAACCGGGCTGGCCGGCGATGTGCTGACGCGCGCGGATCTTGCCCTCCGGCAGTTCCCCGGCATCGGTGATCTGCTGCGCGAATTGCCGGGCACGCACGTCACACGGTACGGTCGCCCCGGCAGCCTCACCCAGGTCTTCACGCGGGGCGGCCAGCGCACGGCAACGCTCGTGCTGCTGGACGGCGTCCCGCTCAACGATCCCGGCGGTGAAATCAACCTGGCCACGCTATCCACGGCCTTCTTGGACCGGGTTGAAGTAGTGCGAGGCCCCGGCAGCGCGCTGTTCGGCGCTGAGGCGTCCTCCGGCGTCATCCAGCTTTTCACGCAACGCGGCGATCCGGAGCGCTCGTTGCCGCGCACGCGCTTGAGCTACGAACGCGGCAGCTTCTCCACGGACCGCTGGATCGCCGGCCTCTCGGGCGCTGCGGGGGCGCGGCTTGATTATTCGCTCGGGGCTGAGCAGTTTCACACGGCGGGCGAGTTCCCCAATGATTTCTTCCGCAACACGTACGGAACGGCGAACATCGGCCTGCGGCTCAGCAACGCGACTCAACTCCGCGGCCTGCTGCGCGGGGGCGATGCCGCACTGGGGACGCCCGGCCAGGTCGGTTACGGGCTCATCAACTACGACGCCCGCCAGTTGACGCGGGACTGGCTGGCCTCACTCCGCCTGGACGACGTGCGCAGCGCCCATTACGCTCAGCGGGCCTCGTTCGGCTATCACCGCCTGCGTGACCTCTACATTGACAACGGCGTGGGCGGACCTTACCGCGTGGCCGCACTGGTGCGGGACGTCGAGCAACCGGTACGACGGGTCTATCTGGTGGGGCTGGTCCATCCTGACCTGCCTCCTTCGGCGATTCCGCCGGGCACACGGCTGGTGCGTCGCAACGTGACCTTGTTCCCGTCGGATCCTTACCTGTGGCGTGCCTCGCGGGCACGAGCCGGATACGAGGGTTCGCTGACCACATCCCGCGGCGCCACGCTCTTCGGCTATGAATATGAGCGCCACGAGGGTCTGGTCACCAGTCGCGACGTCGCACGCGACAATCACGGCGTGTTCGCCTATCATCAGCAGAGCGTGGGCGGGCGCGTGTTCCTTTCGGGCGGCCTCCGAATGGAGCGCAGCAGCGCGTTCGGCGTCAAGTGGGCGCCGCGGGCTTCGGCCAGTATCCGGCTGGCGAGCCAGCACGGCCCGCTTTCCGACACTTTCCTTCGATTGAGTGCAGGTCGCGGCATCACCGAGCCGAGCCTGATTCAGAACTACGCCCGCGATCCCTGGTTCGTGGGCAACCTGGCGCTGCGCCCGGAACGGACTACTAGCGTGGATGCCGGCCTTGTGCAGACGTGGCTGGAGCGGCGCCTGCGCACCGAAGTAAGCGTCTTCGACAGTTCCTTCCGCGACATGATCGTGTTCGTGTTCCTGCCCTGGCCGGAACCTTCCACGTGGCGCAACATCGAAGCCAGCCGGGCGCGCGGGCTGGAGATTTCCGCCCAGGCGCGCGTGGTTGCTTCGCTGCTGGTGACGGGCCAGTACACGTACATGCGCACGCGCATCACACAGTCCAGCTCGCCCAACTCGCTGTTCACCGGGGTTGGACAAGAGCTGGCGCGGCGGCCCCGCAATTCCGGATCCCTCACGCTTTCCTGGACGCCACGACGCTTTCTGTTTCAAACCGGCGCCGTGCTGATGGGAGAACGGCAGGATAACGATCTGTTCGGCGTCACGCGCAACCCGGGATACCAAAATGTCTATGCGGCGCTGAGCTGGCGCGGACCGGGTCGGCTGGCGCCTTATATCCGTGTGGAGAACCTGCTGAACGCGCGCTACCACGAGGTGCTGGGCTACAGCAACCTGGCGCGCAGCGTGACGGGCGGAGTCCGCCTGGAATGGTAATCGCATCGCTGGTCCTGGCGCTGGGGCTGGGCGCCGCGCCCGAGCGGATCGTCTCGACGGCGCCCAGCATCACCCAGATGCTGTACGCGCTGGGGCTGGGCGACCGGATCGTCGGCGTCACGACGTTTTGCCGTTACCCGCCGGAAGCCCGGCGCAAGCCCAAAATCGGCGACTACCTGCGTCCCAACCTGGAGCTGATCGTGGCGGCACGCCCGGATCTCGTGATCGTGGAACGCACCGGCGTCCGCACTCCGCTGGCGCGCGGCCTGGTCTCGGCTCCGGTGCTGGAAGTGGACGACGGGACGCTGGCCGGCATCTACGACACGATCGAGGCGATCGGGCGCGCCGCGGGAGTGCCGGACCGGGCGGCGGCGCTCAACGCCCGCTTGCGCGCCGAACTCGAAGAGCTGGAGCGCCGGATGGCCGGCCGGCCCAGGCCGCGGACGATGGTGGTCCTGGGACGCACGCCCGGAAGGCTGGAAGGCATCGTGGTGGCAGGCAGAGGCTCGTACCTGGAGGAGCTGCTGCGGCTGGCCGGTGGTCAGAACATTTTTGGCGATACTGTTTCGCCGTATGCGAAGGTCCCGCTGGAAGAAGTTCTGGCGCGCGACCCCGAAGTGATCGTGGACCTCGGAGAAATGGGAGACCACAACGGGCCGGACGCCGCGCGGCGGCAAGCCGTCCTGGCGCTATGGAAAACCCAGCCCAAGGTGAGCGCCGTCCGTAACGGGCGGGTCTTCGTGGAACCTCCGGATTTGTTCGTCGTGCCCGGCCCGCGCGTAGGGGAGGCGGCGCGCGCCCTGGCGCGCATGATTCACGCGCGGTGAGGGCGATGTACCGGCTGCGCGGGGCGGGCATGAGTTACAACGGCACGCCCGTGCTGCGCGACGTCACCCTGGAGTTTCAGTGCGCGGAGTTCGCCGCCGTGGTCGGGCCGAACGGAGCGGGCAAGTCCACGTTGCTCGGGGTGATGGCGGGGATCAAGCCGGGCTACGCCGGGCAGTGTCTGTATTGCGATCGCGAAGTTCGCCGCTGGCCGCGGCGGGCGTTCGCGCGCGAGGTCTCCTTCGTTCCCCAGACCGTCCGCATCGAGTTCCCGTTCACCGCCGAGCAAGTGGTGCTGATGGGCCGAACACCGCACGCCGGAGGGCTTTTCGAATCGCCCGAGGACTGGGAGGCGGTCGGGCAAGCGATGCGGCTCACCGATACCCTGGCTTTTCGCCATAGGGATTTCCGATCTCTGTCCGGGGGCGAGCGGCAGTTGGTGCTGCTGGCTTCCGCTCTGGCGCAGCAGCCGCGCGTGCTGCTTCTGGACGAGCCCACCGCGTTTCTCGACCTGCGGCATCAGATCGCGATCTACGGCCTGCTCGGCGAACTGAGCCGGCGCGGGTTGCTGGTGATCGCCGCCACGCACGACCTGAACCTGGCCGCCGCATTCGCGGATCGGATCGTCGCGCTGCGCAGCGGACGCGTGGTGGCCGACGCGGCGCCGGAAAGAGTCGTGGAGCCGGCGGTGATTCGCGAAGTGTTCGGCGTGGAAGCGCGAGTGGCGCCGGGACCGCGCGGGCGACCGTGGATTCTGTATGGCGAGTAGGCGTCATGAGTGGTGGGTCGCCGCGGCCGCAGCGGCGCTGGTGGCGGCGGCGCTGGGATTGCCTTTGGTGGGTCCCGCCCGCGTGGACTTGGCGCGCGCCTGGGCGGGGATCTCGCCCGACTACGAGATCCTGTTTCAGGCCCGCCTGCCGCGCGTGTTGCTGGCCTTGCTGGCCGGGGGAACTCTCGCCGCCGCGGGCGCGCTTTTCCAAGCCTTGCTGCGCGATGCGCTGGCCACGCCCTACACCTTGGGGATCTCGAGCGGCGCTTCGCTGGGGGCCGTCCTGGCCATGTCGCTGGGCTGGGAGCAGGTGCTCGGGCTGCCCGCCGTCTGGGCGGCCGCGTTCGGCGGGGCCGCTGCGGTGCTCGCCCTCGTCGTCGCCATCGCCTCGGAGGGGCGGCGAATGTCCTCCTTCACCCTGCTGCTGTCCGGCGTCACGATCAACAGCGTCTGCCTGGCGTTGATCCTGCTGCTGCAATATCTGGCAGGCTTCACCCAATCCATCGCCATCGTGCGCTGGCTGATGGGAGGCATCGAAGCGGTCTCCTACGGCACGCTGGCCGCCATCGCCTGCGCGGTGCTGCCCGTGGTGGGCTTCGTGTTCTGGCGCGCGCGCGAGTGGAATCTGCTGGCGGTGGGCGAGGAATGGGCGGCGGCGCGCGGCGTGGATACTTCGCGAACTCTGCTGGCAGGCTATCTGGCGGGCTCGTTCGTGACCGGCTCGATCACCGCGCTGACCGGGCCGATCGGCTTCGTGGGCCTGATCGTGCCGCATGCCCTGCGCCTGCGAGTGGGGGCGGACCATCGGCTGCTGATCCCCTGCTCGTTCCTCGCCGGCGCCCCGTTCCTGGCGGTCTGCGACACGCTGGCGCGTACGGTGGCGGCGCCGACAGAAATCCCGGTGGGAGTGATCACGGCCATGCTCGGCGGGCCCTTCTTCATCTGGTTGCTTCGCAGCCGGCGGCGCAGCCTGTGGCTGTAGCGGCCACCGAGTCGCGCCTTCCATAATAAGAGATTGGTCAACAAACTCGTCCTGGAGAACCTCAAACACCGCCCGGTCCGCACGGCCCTCAGCGTACTCGCCATCGGAATCGAAGTGACCATGATGCTCACGCTGGTGGGTCTGAGCCGCGGGATGCTGGCCGATGTGGCGCGACGCGCGCGAGGCGTGGGCGCCGATATCGTGGTGCGGCCGCCGGGCACCTCCCTGATCGGGCTCTCCAGCGCGCCCATGTCCGAAAAGATGGTGGATTTTCTCCGGCGGCAGCCCCATGTGACGCACGCGGTTGGCAGCATGACGCACCCGCTCAGCGGCGTCACGACGATCACGGGCATCCGGCTGGATGAGTTCGACCAGATCAGCGGCGGCTTCAAGTACCTGGAGGGCGGCCCCATCCGCAACCGCGACGAGATCATCGTTGATAACTATTACGCCCGCCAGAACAATCTGCGCGCCGGCGCCACCTTGGAGCTGCTCAACCGCACCTGGCGAGTGGCGGGCGTCGTCGAAGAGGGCAAGCTGGCGCGACTGGTGGTCCCGCTGGACGTGTTGCAGGAGCTGACGGCCAATCCGGGCAAGATCAGCCAGGTCTGGGTGAAGGTGGACGATCCGGCTCACGTGCCCAAGGTGATCGCCTCCTTGAAGGATCAGCTCAGAGGCTATCCCATTTACTCGATGGAAGAGCTGACTTCGCTCATTTCGGTGAACAACGTGCCGGGCCTGAGAGCCTTCATCACGGTGATCATTTTGCTGGCCATCGTGGTGGGGTTCCTGGTGGTCTTCCTTTCCATGTACACGGCGGTGCTGGAGCGCACGCGCGAGATCGGCATCCTGAAGGCGCTGGGCGCTGCGCCCTCCTACGTGCTGAACATCCTGTTCCGCGAGACGCTGCTGCTGGCGCTGGCGGGAACCGTTCTGGGAATCGTGTTCAGCTACGTCACGCGCTGGGTGATCATGAGCTGGGCGCCGGCTTCCCTGACGCAAATGATCGTGCCGGACTGGTGGGCCATCGCGGGCGCCATCGCGCTGGGCGGGGCCTTGTTGGGCGCCAGTTATCCCGGCTGGCGCGCAGCGAGCCAGGATCCGATCGAGGCGCTGGCCTATGAGTGAAGAGCCGATCATCCGCGTCCGCGACCTGCGCAAGATCTACCGTGTGGGCGAAGTGGAAGTGCACGCGCTGCGCGGGTTCAACCTGGACGTGCCGCGGGGCGAGTTTCTGTGCGTGGCCGGGCCCTCGGGGTCGGGCAAGTCCACGCTGTTTCACATCCTGGGCGGCCTTCTGGCGCCGACTTCGGGCACAGTGATCGTGGACGGACACGATCTGAGCCGGCTGACCGATTCCGAGCGCACGGCCCTGCGCCGCCGCATGGTCGGCTTCGTTTTCCAGAAGTTCAACCTGCTGCCCACGCTGACCGCGGCCGACAACATCGCCATCGCGCGCCATATCGCCGGTCGCAACCTGGACAACGATCCGTGGTTTCGGGAAGTGCTGGAGCTGCTGGGAATCGCCGATCGCCTGCATCACAAGCCTTCCAAACTCTCCGGAGGCGAGCAGCAGCGCGTGGCGATTGCCCGCGCCATCGTCAATCACCCGGCGATTCTGCTGGCGGACGAGCCCACCGGCAACCTGGATTCGCAGAATTCGGCGGCGGTGCTGAAAATCCTCCGCGATCTCAACCAACGGCTGGGCCAGACCATCCTGCTGATCACGCACGATCCGGTAGTGGCTTCTTACGCCCACCGCGTGGTGCACATGCTCGACGGTCGCATCGTGGACGCCGAGCCCTGAAGGCGCGAACCGCTCCTCACGCCGGCACAGCGCCGAGCCCCGGTCCGCGGATTTCGCCCGTGCGCATCATGCCGTCCTTGATGCGGAAGATGCCCGGGAATTTCTCTTCCCAGCCTTTGTTGGCCGCGGGCACGTACTGGCGCGCGTTGGCCTCGATCGCAGCGACGCCGGGAATGTGCGCGGCCAGGCCGGCGGAATGGATCAGTGAGGCGCCCGGACAGGTCAAGTCCTGCACGCACAAGAACATCTTGAATTTGCGGGCGGCGGCGGCCATCAACACGGCCTGCGTCTGTCCTTTGCAGGCCTTCAAGGCCACCCCTGTGTAACCCATCTCGCGCGCCAGAAGGAGACTTTCCAGCTCCGTCAGGGACTCGTCAATGACCACGGGCCGCAGCCTGGCGGCCTCGTGCATCACGTTGTGTCGGTTCGCCTTGAGGTCGCGCGCCGTAGGCTGCTCGACGTACTGGATGCGCTGGAAGCCGCGCGGCGCTTTTTCCTTGACCTGGCGCAGGAAGTCGAGCAGGTAATCCACATTGGGGCAGCGCTCGTTGAAATCCGCCGAGTAATACCAGCTCTTGACGCCCCGCTTTTTCTGGCTTTCTTCGGCCACGCGATCAATCCGCACCACCCGCTCGACGTCCCATTTCAGGTCGTCCCCGTTGAGCTTGATCTTGATGTGAGTCAGGCCGTTGTAGTGGATCCATTCGGGCAAAGTCTCCGGCAGGCCGTCGTTGATGCGTTGCACGATATCTTCGTCGGTAATCGGATCCAATGCGCCGACCAGATGATACAACGGCATGCGGGGTTTGGGCTCGCGCAGGACGTACTTTTCCAGAAACTCCCCTTTGAATTCGGGCAACAAATAGCGGGCCAGATCGTGTTCCATGAAGGCAGGCCCGTAGGTGCGATAGCAGCTCAGTCCGTGCAACTTGCCGTAGGCGTCGTGGAGGGCGGCATCGAAGGGGCTGGCCACGACCAGGGTGGCCAGCTTGGGGATCGGCTCGGGCAGTTTCAGGTCGCGCGCCACCTCTTCGGCGGCTTTCAGGTAGGCCGGCTCCAGCGCCACGTTGATGTCCACCGGGTGGCCGGTCTCGCCGGAAGACTGGGTAATGCGGGCGATGCGTGAGGCCAGCTCTTTCATGGCGCCGAGCGTGGTCGCATACGGCAGCCTCGATGGCCAGGCCCAGATGTTTCCCAGGGGCATCGAGCCGAAGCCGCGGGCGGTCTTGCCGTGGGCGGTCCGCACCACACAATGCACGTTCAACAGAGTCGCGCGGTCCAAAGCCACGCCGCCGAACTTGATCGGCGTGCGGTAGAGGTAGTCCTCGTACTCGAAGCGGACGCTCTCCACCCGGATGCGCCGGGCGTCGGCGCCGCGCAGGACGAAGGGCGCCGCGGCCGGCAGGGCGGTGCGCAAGAAATCACGACGGGTTGCCTGGAGCATCGTTCGCACTCGTTATTGTAGCTTCGGCGCGGCGACCGCCGAGTAGCTTGATGAGCAGGGCAAGGATCGCAAACAGCACCACCGCGCCCGCTGCCATCAACCAGCCGTGATCGCGCAGAAACTGCGAGGGACTGCTCCCGAGGGTCCCTCCCAACCAGGCCAGTCCGACGTAGCGAATACTGCGCCCGGCGACAACCGTGGCCAGAAAGGACCACCGCGGCGCATTCATGGCCCCGGCCAGCAGCACGAAGATCTTGGTAGGAAGGGGAGCAGGCGTCAGGACGGGAACGAAGACGGTCAGCAGGCCATAGCGTTCGTACCAGCGGCGAAATCGAGCCGCGCCCGCGTGCCCTTTCAGCTTTCGATCTACATAGGCCTCGCCTCCCTTGCGCCCGAGCCGGAACAGGAACAAGCATCCCAGGGCGGAACCGAGGGTGGCAAGCGCGCCGGCAAGCAAGCCCGAAGCCAGGTCCCGGAAGGCGACGGCCACGATGAGCAGGTCCACGCCCACCGGCATGGGAATGCCGCCCGAGTCCAAGGCGGCCAGAAGGAGCACACCGGGCGGCCCCCAAGCGATCAGTGCCTCAGAGACGGACTCCAGAAACCGCAACTTTCAGGCTAGCGCAGGCTACGCGCCTTCGCCCAGCATGCGTCGCAAGCCGGCTTCGTCAAGGACCTTGATGCCCAGCTCGCGTGCTTTGGCCAGCTTGGATCCGGCCTCCTCGCCCGCCACCACGTAATCGGTTTTCTTGCTGACCGAGGCGGTCACTTTGCCGCCGGCCGCCTCGATCATGGCGCGCGCCTGCTCGCGCGTAAGCGTCGGCAGCGTGCCCGTCAGAACGAAGGTCAGCCCGTCCAGCGGGCCGCCCCGGGGCCGCTCCACCCGGTATTCAAACTGCAAGCCAGCCTCATGAAGCCGCTCGACCAGTTCGCGATTGTGCGGCTCGCGGAAGAATTCATAGATGCTCTGGGCCACGCGGGGGCCCACCTCTTCGACTCTCTGAAGCGTCTCGATGTCCGCTTGCGCGATCGCCTCCAGGCTGCCGAAGGCCTCGGCCAGAAACTGCGCCGTGCGCTCGCCGACGAAGCGAATGCCCAGAGCCGTCAGCACGCGGGGCAGCGGCTGTCCTTTGGAGGCTTCGATGTTGCGGAGCAGCTTTTCGGCCGACTTTTTGCCCATGCGCTCCAGCGGCAGCAGGTCTTCCAGCCGCAGCTTGTACAGGTCCGCTACGCTGCGCACCAGGCCGCGGTCCACCAACTGGTCCACCAGAGCTTCGCCCAGCCCGTCAATGTCCATGACGCCGCGGGAGGCAAAGTGCAGGATGGATTCCTTGAGGCGGGCCGGGCAATTGGTGTTGATGCACCGGCTGGCCACTTCGCCTTCCTCGCGGACCACCTTGCCGCCGCAGACCGGACACTCCTCGGGCATGCGGAAGGGCCGGCGCGGGCTGCCGTAGGCCTTCACGCGCACCACCTTGGGGATCACGTCGCCGCTGCGCTCGATGATCACGGTATCGCCGATCTGCACGCCCAGGCGCTCGATTTCGTCCTCGTTGTGGAGCGTGGCGCGCGACACGGTGACCCCTCCTACTTCCACGGGCCGCAAGTGCGCGACGGGCGTCAGCACCCCGGTGCGACCCACCTGCACGCCGATATCCTCGACCACCGTTTCCGCCTGGCGCGCGGCGTACTTGAAGGCGATGGCCCAACGCGGGGCCTTTGCCGTCCAACCCAGTCGCTGTTGCTGCGCCACGGAGTCCACCTTGACGACGATGCCGTCAATCTCGTACGGCAGGCTCTCGCGGCGCTCGCTCCACTCACGCCAGAACTCGAGCACCTCGCCCGCGTCGCGGCAAAGGCGGCGGTTCGGGTTGACCTTGAAGCCCATGCGAGCCAGCGCCTCCAGCGATTGCCAGTGGCTGGGGTAGTAGGGCTGCCCGTCCGCCAGCAGAAAATAGGCCCAGTAGTCGAGCCGGCGCGACGCGGTGATCCAGGGCTCGAGCACGCGGATGGAGCCGGCCGCGGCGTTGCGCGGGTTGGCGAAACGCGGCAGCCCCTGCTTGTCGCGTTCCAAGTTGAGCTGCTCGAAGGCGCGACGGTTCATCACCACCTCGCCTCGCACTTCGAAGGCGGGCAGCTCGCCGGTGACGCGCAGCGGGAGCGAACGGATGGTGCGGGCGTTTTCGGTCACGTCCTCGCCTTCGATGCCGTCGCCGCGCGTTACCGCCTGGGTGAGGAGGCCATGGCGGTAGTGGGCGGCCATGGACAGCCCGTCGAGCTTGAGCTCTGCGACGTAGGCGTAAGGTTCGCCGCCCAAAAGCTGCCGGACGCGGCGGTCGAAGTCCAGGAATTCGGCCTCGTTCAGCGCGTTGTCGAGGCTCAGCATGGGGGAGCTGTGCCGGACCTTGACGAAGCCCTCGCGCGGCTTTCCTCCCACGCGCTGAGTGGGCGAGTCGGCAGTGATCAGTTCGGGATGCTCGGCCTCCAACCGCCTGAGTTCGTTCATCAGGGCATCGAACTCAGCGTCGGTGATCTCGGGCCGATCGAGCACGTAATAGAGGTGCTCGTGACGGCGGATCTCCTCACGCAGGCGCTCGATCCTCTGCCGGAGGTCGTCAGACATGAACGGTACCCTCGTGAGAGCGGGCGGCTCAGCCGCCGGCTACGCGTTTATTATAATTGTCGGTTTCGCAAGGGGCCGAAAGCCATCGCGATCTACCGGAACGCTTTCCTCATCTACAATCCTCATGCGGGCGGGCTGCGGTACTTTACTGCGCGGCGCGTCCGGCGCGTGCTCGAAGTGTTGCGCGCTGCGGGTCACCGCGTGACGCCCCTGATCACACCGGCTCCCGGGGAAGCGACAGCCCTGGCCCGGCGCTGCGTGGAATCGGGCGCCGACCTGGTGATGGCGCTGGGCGGCGACGGAACGCTCAACGAAGCCGCCAACGGCATGATCGGGAGTCAGGTGCCGCTGGCCGTGATGCCGGCGGGAACCGCCAACGTGCTGGCGCGCGAGCTGGGACTGCCCTGCCGGAGTGCGGCGGCCGCCGCCCGCCTCAGCGAGCTCGTCCCGTTGCGCATCAACGTGGGCCTGCTGCGCAGCACGGGAGTCCCGTCGCCACGATATTTCCTGCTCATGGCCGGAGCGGGGTTCGACGGGCACATCGTCTATCACCTGAACTTGAGCTTGAAAGCACGGCTGGGCGAACTGGCTTACTGGGTGAGCGCGGCCAAAGAATTGGCGCGCCGCCTCGACGAATTCGAGGCCGAGGCTGCCGGACGACGCTTCCGCTGCACCTTCGCTCTGGCCAGCCGCGTCAAAAACTACGCAGGCTATATGCGGATCGCGACCGGCGCTTCCCTGTTGCGCGACGATTTTCAGGTGGCCATCTTCGAAGGGCGCTCCACGCTGCGCTATTACAGCCTTTACCTGTTTTCGGTCCTGGCGGGCCGGACGGATCGAACCCCCGGCATCACATACCTGTACTCGCCGCGCGTGGAGTTCAAGCCCTGCGACGGACCGGCGGTGTACGTCCAGGTGGACGGCGAGTACGCCGGTCGCCTCCCCGCCAGCGTGGAAGTCGTCCCGGACGCCCTGACGATACTGGCGCCACCGGCCTTCCATCCCCCGGCATGACACCATGGATCCCCTGACGCACTTGCTGAGCGGCGTCGTCTTGAGCCGTGCCGGTCTCGGGCGCTCGAGTCCGCAGGCTCGTTGGGTCGTCCCGCTGGCGGCCATGGCCCCCGATGTGGACGTGGCGGCGAGTTTTTGGGGCGACGAGACTTACCTGGCCTGGCACCGGCAGTGGACCCACTCGCTGGTCGCGGCGCCGTTGGTCGCAGCGCTTCCGGTGGCGCTCGCCGGCCTCATCTTCCGGCGCCGCATGGCTTGGAGGCGGACATATCTCGCTGCTTTGCTCGCGGTCGTCTTTCACGATGCGCTGGACGTGATGAACACGTACGGGGTGCGCCTGTTTCTGCCCTTCTCCAAGGCTTGGGTGTGTTGGGACCTTTTCTTTATCGTGGATCTGTGGATCCTGGCCGTCCTGCTGGCCGCGGTGCTGGGTCCCATGCTCGGCCGGTTGGTAAGCCGCGAGATCGGCGCACGGGGCGGCACGGGGCGCGGCGCGGCGATCGCAGCGCTCGTGTTTCTGGTCGTGTACGGTGCAGGGCGATGGCTGTTCCACCAGCAGGCGGTTCAGGTTCTCGAAGCCCGGATCTACCAGGGTGAAGTTCCCCGGCGCGTGGCCGCGTTGCCCTCCCCCGGCAACCCGTGGCGGTGGCGCGGTCTGGTGGAAACCGAGCCGTTCTATGCGATCGCCCAGGTGGATTTGCGCGAAGAGTTCGATCCCACCGCGGCGCGCATCCTGCACAAAGCCGGCAACGACGCCGAGTCGAGCCGCGCCGAACAGGCGGCGCGCGACTCACAAGCTTTCCGCATCTTTCTGGACTTCAGCCGTTACCCGCTGTGGCGTTTCATCCCGGCGGATCGCCCCGAGGGCGCGATACGCGTGGAAGCGATGGATCTGCGCTTCGGCGAGCCGCCGGAGGCGCGCTTCATCGCCACCGCGATCGTCAGCGCCGAGGGACGCGTGCTGCGCTCCTGGTTCCGGTTCTGATGCGCGCCTGGGCGAATGCCCCCTCACTCGCGTTTGAGGACGACGGCCTGGATCACACGGCCGGGCAGCCGGCGACCGCCCCATCCGTCGCGCAACCCGTCGCCTTCAAAGTAGAGCTCCAAATCAAAGCCGGCCAACGGCAGAGACTTCAAATGGCGCGCCCAGCCTTCGCAGAAGTTCCCTTCGCACAGGATCCGCCCGCCCGGGCGGAGCGAATCCCAGATGCGTTCACCGAAGACGGCTTCCAGATCGCCGTCGTCGGCCACGATATAGGAGAGCACGATCAAATCCCACGCGTGCTTGCCGAATTCGAATTCGCGATGGCCGCAGTGCAGGGCCTCGAACGAGATCCCCAGTTCACGCGCACGCTGGCGCGCGATGTTCAAAGCCACCGGAGAAATGTCATACCCTGTCACCTGCCAGCCCAGTGAGGCAAGGTAGAGGGCATTGCGGCCGCTCCCCATGGCGACATCCAGGGCGCGCCCCGGCCTGAGCGAGGCCGCCACATTGACCAGCAGCGCCAGGGGCCGCTCCGGCGCCTGACCGAATTTGAAGACGGCGTCCCAGAAAAGCGCATTGTGATCCCGGCTGGTGCGACGAAGCTCCCGGGAAATACATTCGTAGCGTCGCCGGGCCTCACCGGCCTCGACGCCCGCGCGGATCAGTTGCGCGATGTACTGCTCTTCCAGGCTCGCGGCCGAACTGCGCTCCGGCTCGCCGCCCAACACCCAATCGCGAAAATGATCCCAGATCCCCGGCGAGCAGGCCGGCTGTGTCCGAGCGGGCCACGCCACCAGGCAGGCAAGGACGAAGCAGGCCAAGAGAGGCATTCGCTACCATGAGTAGCACGAATTCGCATTTCGTAGCAACCAAGAAGGCCCCGCCCGCCAACCGCTCCCGACCCTGTCGAATGCCCGGAGGCGATTTGCCGCAGGCCCGCACGGCGTCGCGGACCGCGCTCCCGACCGACTTCACACCGTGAACGAGGTCCCGCAGCCGCAGCTCTTGCGCGCGTTCGGATTCTGGAAGACAAAACCGGAGCGCATCAGGGATTCCTGATAATCGAGCGTCAGCCCCTGAAGATACGCCAGGCTGCGAGGGTCTACGAAGATGCGGACGCCGTCGAATTCGAAGACATGGTCGTTGGCGCGCGGTCCGGCCTCGGGCCGGATCAGGTAGCTCATGCCCGAACAGCCGCCGCCTTGCACCCCCAAGCGGAGCCCGCCTTCGACAAGGCCCTCCCGGGCCAGCGTCTGCCTGATCTTTTCTACCGCTCTGGACGTGACCTGAATCATGAGCCCCTCCGAGAAAAAGACCGTCAACTCTGCCCGGCGGCCTCGCTCTCCGACCGCGGGCTTTCTTTCATTGTCTGGTAAATCGGCGATTGGCGGCGCAACCTGCCCACCGCCTCGATCAGGCGCCCGGCCACGTATTCGATTTCCTCTTCGGTATTGAATCGTCCCAGCCCGATGCGGATGGCGCCGCGCGCCAGATCGTTCGGCACGCCGATGGCACGCAGGACGTGACTGGGTTCCGGCGTCGCCGAGCTGCACGCGGAGCCGCTGGAGACGGCAATCTCCTTGACGCTCATCATCAGGGTCGAAGCTTCCACCCCGGCAAAACTGAGGTTCAGGTTGTGGGGCAGACGGCGTTCGCGGCTGCCGTGCACGAAGACATCCTCCAGCTCGGCGAGCAGGCGATGCATGAGCCGGTCGCGCAGCGTGGCGAGACGGCGGGCCTCCCCGTCCATCTCGCGCCCGCAGATGGCGCACGCCTCGCCGAAGCCTGCGATGCCAGGCACGTTGAGCGTGCCCGAGCGCAAGCCGCGCTCGTGTCCGCCGCCGTCCAACTGGGCGCTCAGTCGCACCCGCGGATTCCTGCCGCGAACGTACAACGCGCCAATTCCTTTGGGACCGTACAGCTTGTGGGCGCTGAAGGACAGCAAGTCAATGAAGTCCTCTTCGACGTTGACGGGAATCTTCCCGACCGCCTGCGTGGCGTCGCTATGGAAAAGCACGCCGCGCTCCCGCGCGAGGCGCGCGATCTCACGGATGGGCTGGATGACGCCGATTTCGTTGTTGGCGTACATCACGCTCACCAGGATGGTGCGGTCGGTCAGGGCGCGGCGGACGTCGTCGGGATCGAGCAAGCCCTCGCGGTTCACGGGAAGGCAAGTCACCCGGAGGCCCCGTTCCTCGAGCCGCCGGCACGTGTCCAACACGGCTCTGTGTTCGGTCGCCACGGTGACGATATGATCGCCGCGGCCCGCAGAGGCCTCGGCCACGCCCTTCAAAGCGAGGTTGACGGACTCGGTGGCCCCGCTGGTGAAGATGATCTCGGCGGGCGCGCAGCCGATCAGCGCTGCGATCCGGGTGCGGGCCCGTTCGACCGCCTGCTCGGCTTCCCAGCCGAAGGCATGGTGGCGGCTGGCCGGATTGCCAAATTTCTCGCAGAAGTAGGGCAGCATGACCTCGAGCACCCGGGGGTCCACCGGCGTGGTGGCGTGGTGATCCAGGTAGATCGGCTTTTTCATGCCACTATTTTGATGCCGGCGGTTGCGCCTCGGGTCCGGCCTCGCCCGGCAACCCGGCGGCTCGTGCTAGACTGCCTCAGTCAGTGGTCCGGCTCTTCCGAGTCTCGGTGCCCACCGGCGTGTTTCTGCTGGTGGTTTGCGAGGCGCTGCTGTTGACGGCAGCCTACGTGGTCGTCAGCTTCCTCACACTGGAAGTGGATCCCACGGTTTTCCTGCTTTACGACGGCGGGCTGCCCCGCATTCTGGCGGTGGTGGGCAGCGCGATGCTGGGCTTTCATTTTCTGGATCTCTATTCCGGGCGCTGGGCGCCCTCGCGCTTCGCCCTTGCGCTGGAGCTCATGCAGGCGGTCGGGTTCGCCTTCCTGGTTCAAGCCCTGTTGGCCTACCTCAACCGGAACTGGATGTTGCCCCGCTCGGTGATGCTGTACGGCAGCGCCTTGGGCCTCGGGCTGGTGCTGAGTTGGCGGCTGCTCTATGACGCCGTACTGATGCAGGCCATCGGCGCGCACCGCATTCTGTTTCTGGGAACCAACTGGCTGGTGGAAGAGATCGCTCTGTATTTGCAACGTCATCCGGAACTGGGGATGGAAGTTGCGGGCTATGCCGATGACGAACGCCCCCAGGGTACGGAAATCTGCGGGGCCAGCGTCCTGGGCCCGATTGCGGCGCTCAGGCGGATCGTGGCCCAAACGCGTCCCGACCGCATCGTGGTCGGCCTGAGCGAACGGCGGCAGCGCTTGCCTTTGCAGGACCTGCTGGACCTGCGCTTCTCCGGCATCCTGGTGGAGGAAGCCGCCGCGACTTACGAGTCCGTCCGCGGTCGCATTCCCACGCGCGAGTTGCGGCCGGCCCAGTTGATTTTTTCGGGCGAGCTGGGGCCCAGACCGGTTTACGTGCGCCTGCAAAGGATCTACTCGGTGGCGCTGGCCGCCGTCGGCATGCTCGCGACCCTCCCCTTGATGCTGCTCATCGCAGTCGCGGTGAAGCTCAGCTCGCGCGGCCCCGTCCTTTACCGGCAAGTCCGCGTGGGCCAGCTCGGCCGGCTTTTCACGCTGTACAAGTTCCGGTCCATGTACGCGGACGCCGAGGCGCGCACCGGCGCGGTCTGGGCCCGCAAGGACGATCCCCGCGTGACCCCCGTGGGTCGCTGGCTGCGTCGCCTCCGTCTGGACGAGCTGCCCCAGTTTTTCAACGTCCTCAAAGGAGACATGGCGATCGTGGGGCCGCGACCCGAGCGCCCGGAGTTCGTCAAGGTTCTATCCGAGAAAATTCCGTATTATCGGCAGCGTCACTTTGTGAAGCCCGGCATCACCGGCTGGGCGCAGGTCAACTACAAGTACAGCGACTCCCTGGAAGACACCATCGTCAAGCTCGAGTACGATCTGTACTACATCAAGCACCTGTCGCCCGCACTCGACGCCTTCATTCTGTTTCAGACCCTCAAGACCATGCTGCGCCTCCGCGGGGCTCAGTGAACCATCCTTTCAGCCCTGTCCCACCTGCGCCAGCACGTAAGGACCCTCGGGAATCACGGCCACGCGCGCGCCGGGCGCGAGTTCGGCGCTCAGGCTTTCCAGCGCGCTTTCGATGGAAGCGAAGCTCCGGCCCCACAACGATGAGCGATACTCCGCGGGAAGCCCGGGCACATAGAAAAGCAAATCGGCCCGTTGCCGCACCAGGGCCAGCTTCTCCAACTGCCACTGATCCACGATTACGGGACTTTCGCGGATACGATCCAGGAACCGGCGCCAGTCGGGCGACTGCTTCAGCAGTTGGCGGAACTCCTCGCTTCCCGCGCCTTCCTCGCACGCCGCCGCGAGCAGGATCTTGCCGCCGGGCTTGACGATGTGCGAGGCCGCCGTGATCCCCTTGATCGCCTGGTAAAAAGTGAGATCGAGCGGGTAGCCCGCTCCGGTGGTGACGGCGGCATCCACAGCGGCGTCCAACTTCTCCAGCATCACTCGCGAAACGAACTCGACGCCCCTCCGGTGCGCCTCCACAGGATGACCGGCGAACACGCCGGCGATGCTGCGATCCCGCGCCAGCGCCACGTCCACGATGAAATCATGCCGGGCCAGCCGGGCGATCTCGAGCAGCTCATGATGAAGCGGGTTATCCTCCACCGAGCCTTCGGTGGCCCGCGGATCGCGCATGAAGCGCGGGCTGTGGAGAACCTCGATCGTCGGGCGCGCCGCCAATCCCGGCGCGATCAGTTTGCGACCGCCGGAGAAACCCAGCATGAGGTGGGGCTCGATGAAGCCCAGCGTGAGGTGAAGATCGGCAGCGAGGAAACGTTCATCCATCCAGACCGGCGTGCCCGAGGCGGTGCGGCCGAGGTAGCGATGCATGGCCAGATCGCGCGCGTCGTGATTGACGACCTCGCAGGCAGCCGCCACAGGCTCGCCCAGGATCTGGCGGATTTCCTCTTCGGTGGCCGGGCGATGAAGGCCGGTGGCGATCAGGATCGTGATCCCGGAGGGCGCAATCCCCGCCCGGTGCAAGCGCTCGAGCAGGGGCGGCAGAACCACGCGGTTGGGAGCAGGGCGCGTGATGTCGCAAACCGAGATGGCAACGCTGCGCTTGCCTCGCGCCAGCTCGACGAGCGGCGCACTGGCGATCGGCTCGTCCAGAGCGCGCTCGATCTCCGCCGCGGCGTCGCTCAACGGGGTGGCCGAACGGGCTTCCAAAATGTGGTAGCGGAAGCCGGGCGGCAGCTCGATCTCCAGGCCGTTGCGGCCAAAGGCCAGCCTCACGCGCATAAGCCAGATTCTCTCATTGCGCGGCCTCGCGGTGCGGCGAGTCTGCGGCGCCGGCCGCCTCACGTTCCCGTTCCCGGCGCGCAGCCCACTCGGCGCCGGCCAACACCACCATCGCGGCCAGGAAACTCCACAGGATGATGCTCACCGAGTAATAAAAGGGACCGTATTCCTGCCGCACCTTGGCGCGCCAGAGCGGCCAGGTCACGAGATTGAGGTATTGCATCAGTTGCAACAGCAGCCCCACCGTCAGCGCCACCGGCGCCACCTGCCGCCAGTCCAAACGGCGATTGGGCAAGCGCCAGTACACCAGCAACAAGGCCAGAGGCCACAAAGGGATGGCGGCCAGTTTCAGCAACAACACGGCGGGTGATTCCACCCAGCCGGGCGCCGCGCCAAAGATGCTGCGAAAGACGCGCGCGTTCATGCCCGTGAGTATCGTCGCGGCCAGAGCCAGAGTGCCGCAGGCGAACACCAGCAGCGTACTGAGCCACTGGTTGCGCCAGTAACTGCGGTTTTCGGAAACGCCCCAGACGCGATTGAGAGCGACTTCCAGCGGCACGAAGATCCCGTTCGCCGTGAACAGCAACAACAGCAGGGAAACAAAGGGCAGGGCGCCCCGGTCCTGCACGATTACCCGCAGGTTGTGGACGATAAAATCGCCCAACTCGCCCGGAAAGTACTCGTTAAGGGCCGCATAGACCGCGGCGGCGCCGGCCGGCCAGCGCAACACCCAGCGGCAGAACGAGGCCATCACGATGAGGAACGGAAAGAACGAGAGCATGAAGCTGGCGGCGATCGCCAGCGCATAGACATGAACCTCGGTTTGCAGCCAGTAGTCCAGCGTGGGCCGCAGCCTGCGCCACGCCTCTCGCCAATCCGCGCTCGTCGGCTCCGCGAGCTTCAAGCCCGCCATTGTCGCGCAAACGGTTGCCGGCCCGCCGCCTCAAGGCTCGTTCAGCTCTTCGGGGAAGACCGCGTAGCCCGGGGGTGGCGGGAAGTAGTTCTCCAGCAGCTCGAGGCGCCGGCGCAGGTAACGGCTGGGCAGTTGGCGAGGACCGGTCTCGACGTCAATATCGCAGCAAATCCCGTGCAAGTAAAGCGTCAGCGTGTCAATGAACGATTGCCGGGCATACGTCCGGAAAAGCTTGGTTTCCCGTCGCACGTTGGACTGGCGCCGCAGTAACGACTGCTTGAGTTGCCAGCCGGGCTCGTCCACCTCGCCATGAATGCGATTGCTCAGCTCGTCGCGAAGCAGGCGCGTAAAAGCCTCCTCCACCTCGGCGGGGAGTCTTTCGGCCGCCAGCGTGGCGATGGCGCGGAAGAAAGAGTAGTGGGAGTCGGCCACGTTGCGGTCCCGGATGGCGAGCACGACCGCCGGGCCGTTCTCCGTGTTGAACTGCGCGGCGGCCACTTGCGACTTGTCCCCGGGCTTGTCGAAGGTGACCAGCTCGTCGCTCTTGCCGTTGGGTTTCTCGAGGTAAGGAACGAGAAACACAGCCAGCCTGGGCAGGATGGTCTGGATGGCGGGCGGCAGAGCTGCCACAGGGTCCTGCAAGTAATCGCGGAGGTCCTCCTCGGCGATGGGGACCGCGGAGAAATAGGAGACGTTATTGCTCAGCGGGATAACCTCGTGGCGGAAGCGGTCGGCGAATTCCTGCACACGAAGCTTGCCCACCTCGGTCTCAATGGACATCTTCAGGCTTGCCCTTATTTTAGCAGAGCCACAACGCCGGCACGGCTCTGTTAGACTGCATCCCGTGCAGGTGAAAGTGCTGATTTCCGCCGGTGAGGCCTCCGGCGATCTGTACGCGGCCGAGCTGGTGCGCCGGCTACGGGAGCACTGGCCTGAGGCCGAGTTCTTCGGGTGCGCCGGGCCGCGGATGCGGGAAGCCGGCGTCCGCGCCGTCGTGGATGCCGCCTCGCTGGCGGTGGTCGGCATTGCGGAGGTCGCGCGCCACATCCCCCGCATTTACCGGGAGTACCGACGCCTGTCGGCCGCCGCGCGGCGCGAAAAGCCCGACCTTGGCATCCTCACCGACAGCCCCGATTTTCATCTGCGACTGGGGCGCAGGCTCAAGCAGTCCGGCATCCCGGTCGCCTACCTGGTAGCGCCTCAAGTCTGGGCCTGGCGCCGAGGCCGCTTGCGGGCCATGCGAGAAATCATAGACCTGCTGCTGTGCATTTTCCCCTTCGAGGAGGAGTTTTTTCGCCGACACGGACTGCGTGCGCACTACATCGGTCATCCGTTGTCCAGGCTGGCCAGGCCCGGCATGAGCCGGGAGGAATTCCTCGCCCGATTCGAGCTGCCGGCCGCGCGCCCCTTGGTGGCCCTGCTGCCCGGCAGTCGCCAGGGCGAGGCCGCCCGGCACATGCCGGCGCTGATGGAAGCCGCCGAGCGAATCCGACGCGAACAGGAAACCAGTTTCGTCTGGGCGGCGCCCGGCGGGGCTTTCTGGGGAGCGTCCCTGCGGAGTTTGCGGGAACCTGTCAGCCGCTCGTCCATCCAACTAATTGAAGGCCACACCTGGGACGTACTCGCCCACGCCGACGTGGCGTTGGTGGCGAGCGGTACGGCCACCGTGGAAGCGGCGCTGCTCGGCACCCCGATGGTGGTGTTCTACAAGGTCAGCCGGTTGACCTGGCTGGCCGGACGCCCTCTGGTTCGCGTGCCCTTTTATTCCATGGTGAACCTGGTCGCCGGGCGGGCGGTGGTTCCCGAATTGATTCAGAATGAAGTTAGGGGCGAACGGCTGGCAGCCGAGGTCCTGCGGTTGCTGCGCGACCCTCGGGCGCGCGCGGCCATGCGGCGCGAGCTCGGCGAGGTGGCGGCGCGGCTCTCTATCGGCGGGGACCCCATGGTGCGGGCTGCCAAGCTTGTCGCAGAGCATCTGCGGAACCGACAGACCAGTTCCAGGAGTCAGGCATGAGTCGCAACCGGTGGGTGGCAACGATGGTCCTGGCGACGGCGGCGTTCGCCGCGGCTCAGGACAGACGCCCCCGCATTGACGTCCAGCACTACCGGATCGAAGCCGAAATCAGCCCCCAGGAGCGCTCGCTCACGGCCCGGGTTGAAGTATGGTTCGTGCCCGAAGATGACATCAGCTCGGCCATTTTCGAGCTCAACAATGCTCTCAACGTCGCCAGGGTGGAGGACGGTCGCGGCCGCCCAATCTCGGCCACGCGCTCGCACCAGGATTTCACCCAGCGGTTGACGTTTCCCGAGCGCCTGGCCAAAGGGGCTCCCAACACCGTGATCTTTTACTACGACGGCCGGCTCACGGGAGACGAAGAGTCGCCCGTGTTCGGCATCAAATTCGCCGCCATCCATTCCGACTTCGCGTACCTGCTCTACCCGGCGCGCTGGTTCCCGCTGAGCGGCTACACGACGGACCGCTTCACGGCGGAAATGAAGATCACCGTGCCGCAGGGCTATCGCGTGCTGGCCCCGGGCATCGAGAAACCGACGGAAGCGCCTGGCGGCAAAGCTGCCTTCGGATTCGAGTTCACCCAGCCCTCGTTCCCGGGCAGCCTCGCCGTGGTCCGCGGCGAACCGGCGCGCATCGGCGCCGAGGGCGTCTCCACGGCGCTGTACTTCCGCGGGGCCAACCAGGAGATGGCGGCGGCCTACGGGCAGGAGTTCGGGCGCGCCGTCTCGTTCTTCACCGGCTTGTTCGGACTGCCGCCTCAAGCCGCTCTCACCGTGGTCGAGACCGAGCTGGGAGCGCCGAACGGGTATGCAGCCCCCGGCCTCGTCTTTCTGGCCACCAACAGCATCGGCAAGCAGGTCAACCTGCGCCTGGTTGCGAACCAGGTGGCGCGGCAGTGGTGGGGAGTTCTGCTGTCCCCGGCCACTCGCGCCCACCTCTGGGTGACCAACGGCGCGGCCCGATACGCGGAGTTGCTCTATTTGGAACATCTGAGCGGGCCGGCGGCGCTCGAGGCCCAGGCGCGCGACCTCTACGTAGACGCCCTCACCATCAACGACGTGCCAGTGTTACAAGCCGGGCGCATCGAGGACTACTCGCCGGAGTTCTGGGCCGTTTCGGCGAGCAAGGGAGCCGCTGTCTACCATATGCTGCGCCACGTCATCGGCGATGAAGCCTTCCGGCGCCTGCTCAAGGAATTCCCCGCCAATCACCCCTGGGCCCCGGTGAGCACGGAGGACGTTCGCAAGACAGCCGAGGCCGTCTCGGGCCAGAACCTGGATTATTTCTTCTTGCAGTGGATCGAATCCAGCGGGGCGCCGGAGTTCAAGCTGGAGTACACCGTGTACCGCACGCAAAAGGGTTTCCGGGTGGTGGGCAAGGTTGCCCAGGATCTGGATATCTTCCGCATGCCGGTGGATTTGAAGATCGAAACCGAAGGCAATCCCGAAATGAAGCGAATCGAGGTCGTGGGAACCTCATCCGAGTTCGTGGTGGAGACCTTCGGGCGACCCAAAAAGCTCATCCTGGACCCCGACAACCGGGTTCTGCGCTTCAGCGACAAGGTGCGCGTAGCGGTGGCCATACGGCGAGGCGAGCAGTTCGCCGAAATCGGCGAGTTCAACGAGGCTTTGAAAGAGTACCAGCGCGCCCTGGAAGTCAACCGCTACAGCTCCCTGGCCCATTACCGCATCGGCGAGATCTTCTTCCTGCAAAACAACCTTCAGTCCGCCGCCAACGCCTTCCGCGAAGCCCTGAACGGCGATCTGGATCCGACCTGGACCGAAGTCTGGTCCCATATCAACCTGGGCAAGATCTTCGACATGACCGGGCAGCGCGAGCGCGCTCTGAACGAATACCGGCAGGCCATCCGCACCAAGGACAACACCCAGGGAGCACAGGAAGAGGCCGCCCGGTACCTCAAGGAACCCTACCAGAGACAACGTCCGCAAGTCTGAGGCGGGGCGGCGCGGCACACGCGCACAGCCGTGACGCTCGCCCGCCACGGGTACAATGAGAAATCTCTCATGCGAATCGCGCTGGGTCAGATCAACACTACGGTCGGTGACCTCGAGGGCAATCGGGCGCTGATGCGAGAGGCGGCGCGACGTGCGGCCGCGGCGGGCGCCAACCTCATCGTGTTCCCCGAACTCTCGCTGACCGGTTATCCGCCGCGCGATCTGGTCGAGAAACCCGCTTTCCTCGAGCGCACCGAGGAACATCTGCACGGGCTGGCCGCCGACACCGCCGGGCTGGACCTGGCGCTGATCTGCGGCTTCGTGGGCCGGGCCTCCTCCCAAGTGGGCAAGCGCGTCACCAACAGCGCCGCGCTGATTCAAGGCGGGCGCGTGGTCTTCCGGCAGGACAAGGCGCTGCTTCCCACCTACGACGTTTTCGACGAAGCGCGCTACTTCGCCCCCGCCGGGCGGCAGTCGCTGTGCGAGATCGCAGGGCGTCGCATGGCGCTGACGATTTGCGAAGATGCCTGGAACGACAAGCAGTTCTGGGATCGCCCGCTCTACGAGCGCGACCCCGTGGAAGAGCTGGTCCGCGCCGGCGCCGAGGCGCTGGTCTCCATCAATGCTTCCCCGTATCACATGGGCAAGCGCGAACTGCGCAGGAGGATCTTCGCCGCCGCCGCGCAGCGCTACCGCCTGCCGGTGATCTACGTCAATCAGGTGGGGGGCAACGACGAACTGATCTTCGACGGCTCCAGCTTTGCCCTCGACGCGCAGGCGAACTTGATCGGCTCTTGCCTGTCCTTTTCTGAAGACCTGATCATCGTAGACCCGTTCGCTGGCGCAGGCGAGCGCCACGAGAACCTGACCGACGAGCACGAAGCCGTCTATGAAGCCCTGGTGCTGGGCACGCGTGACTATCTCGCCAAGTGCGGCTTTTCCAGCGTGCTGGTCGGCCTCAGCGGCGGCATTGATTCTTCCCTGGTGGCCACCATCGCAGTGAGCGCGGTGGGACGCGACCATGTCACCGGCGTAGCCATGCCCGGACCCTACTCCTCGCCCGCCAGTCTCGAGGATGCCCACGCCCTGGCCGCGCGCCTGGGGATTCGTTTCGAGGTGGTCCCTGTCACCCATCTCTACGACGCTTTCCTGAAAGCCCTGGAGCCGTTGTTTGCCGGGGCCGCACCCGACGTCACCGAAGAAAATCTGCAGGCCCGCATTCGGGCCGTCATCCTCATGGCCCTTTCCAACAAATGGGGTTCGATTGTGCTCACCACGGGCAACAAGAGCGAGTTGGCGGTAGGCTACTGCACACTGTACGGCGACATGTCGGGCGGTCTCGCAGTCATCAGCGACGTGCCCAAGACGCTGGTTTACGAGCTGGCGCGCGTGGCCAATCGCCGGCACGGCGGCGCCATTCCGGAAAGGGTGTTTCAGAAACCTCCCTCGGCCGAGCTGCGCCCCAACCAGCGGGATACCGACTCGCTGCCGCCCTACGAACTGCTGGACGCCGTCCTCCGCGCCTACGTGGAGGACATGTTGCCCGTGCGCGAGATCGCCGCCCGGCTCGATCTGCCACTCGATTTCGTCCGCCACATCGTCAACAAGGTGGACCGCAACGAATACAAGCGCCAGCAGGCGGCCCCGGGCCTCAAGGTCACCACCAAGGCCTTCGGCACCGGACGGCGATTCCCGATCGCACAGCGATTCCTGGAATGAAACGAAACCTTTGCCTCGCGTTCGTCTCGGCCGCGGCTCTGCTGATCCTCGAGCCCTCCCTCGTCCCGCAAGGCGGGGAGCTGCGCGAGCGGGTGGGGCCGCAGCCCGATGGCAGTTTCCTTCTCAACAGCGGCTGGCGATTGCGACCGGCGGGCTCGCTGGTCCCTGTGGACACGTTGCCCATGTCGCTCCTCGTGATGCCGGACGGCAAGCGCCTGCTGGTGTTGAACGCCGGTTACAACCCGCCCAGCCTCAGCCTCCTCGACGTCGGGGCCCGCCGCGAAATCGCGCGCACGCCCGTGCCCGACGCCTGGCTGGGGCTCGCCTTCTCGCCTAAGGGTGACCGCGTCTACGTCGGCGGGGGCTCGCAGGCGGCGATTTTCGAGTTCCTCTGGGACGGCCGGCGTCTGGCCGCCGGGCGCACGTTTCCCATCGTGCCCGCCGACAGGAGAACCGTGCGCGATTTCATCGGCGACGTCACGTTTTCCCCCGACGGGCGGCTGCTCTACGCGGCGGATCTTTACCGCGACGCGATCGTCGTCGTGAATCCCCAGTCCGGAATGGTCGTCGAACGCTACCGCACCGGCCGCCGTCCCTATCGAATCCTGTTCCACCCCGAGGGCGACTCGTTCTTTGTGACCAGTTGGACGGACGGGACGCTGCTGCATCACGACGCGCGCACGGGAGGCGTGCTGGCCCGGCTGCGGCTCGGTCCCCGAACGACCGATATGATCTGGGGGCCGGGACCGCCCCCGGACGAAGAGGGTCGGAGGGAGTTTCCCCGCCGGCTGTTCATCACTGCGTCCAACACCAACAACGTCTACGTGGTGGGCGTCTCGGAAACCAGGCGGTTGCAATTGCTCGAGGCGATCAACGTGGCCATGACACCGCGCCAACCCGCAGGCATGACACCCAGCGCCCTGGCGCTCAGCGCCGATCAAAAACGGCTGTTCGTGGTTTGTTCGGACGCCAATGCCGTTGCGGTGGCCGACATTTCCGGGCCGCAGAGCCGCGTGCTGGGTTTCGTTCCCACCGGGTGGTACCCTACGGCCGCTCGTGTCCTGGCTGACGGCGCACTCGTCGTGCTCAATGGCAAAGGCGTGCGTTCCTATCCCAATCCCAAAGGACCGAACCCGATGCGCCGGGCGCCGCCCGAAGAGCAACTCCACGGCGACGCCCAATACGTCGCTCGCATGCAGACCGGCGCGGTCCAGTTCGTGCCGCCCCTGGATGAAGAGCGCCTGCAAGCTTACACCGCCACGGTCCTGGCCAACACCCCTTACCAGGACGTGAAGTTGATAGACGCCGGCGTACCCGAGGGCAATCCCGTCCCCAATCGGCCGGGTGATCCCTCACCCATCGAGCACGTGGTCTACATCGTCAAAGAGAGCCGCACCTACGACCAGGTGCTGGGCGACATGGAGGAAGGCAACGGCGACCCTTCGCTGTGCGTGTTCGGCGAGGAGGTGACGCCCAATCACCACAAGCTGGCGCGCGAGTTCGTCCTCTTGGATAACTTTTACGTGAACGGGGACGTGAGCGCCGACGGACATCACTGGTCCGCCGCCGCGATCGCGCCCGACTACGTTCAGAAGCTCTGGCCCAACAGCTATGCGCGCCGCAGGCGAACCGACGACTACCAGGGACAGGAGCCTACAGCCGCGCCGCCCGCCGGCTACCTCTGGACGAACGCCGTGCAGGCCGGCCTGACTCTCCGCAACTACGGCCACTTCGTCACCAATCGCGACCAGCCCACCGAAGACGGCGTGCACGTGCTCGAAGTACGCGACCCGGTGCTGGCCCGCGTCACCAACTTACGCTTCCGCGGCTTCGATGCGGATTACCCGGACGTCGCACGAGCCAGGGTCTTCCTCGAAGATCTGGCCGAGTTCGAACGCACGGGCCAGATGCCACGTCTGATCGTCATGCGCTTGGGCAACGACCACACCGCCGGAGCGGCGCCGGGTCGCATTGCGCCCCGCTCGGCCGTCGCTGACAACGATTACGCCCTGGGCCTGATCGTCGAAGCGCTCACCCAAAGTCGCTTCTGGCCCAGGATGGCCATTTTCGTGCTCCAAGCTGACGCCCAGAACGGCCCCGATCATGTGGACTCGCACCGCTCGCCCGCCTTCGTGATCTCACCCTATGCTCGCCGACGCGTCGTGGACAGCACCATGTATAACACCACCTCGATGCTCCGAACCATCGAGCTGATTCTCGGGCTGCGACCCATGACTCACTTCGACGCCGCCGCACGCCCGATGTACACCGTCTTCCAGTCCACGCCCGACCTGCGCCCGTACCGCGCCGAGAAGCCGCGCCTCCCGCTGGACGAGCGCAATCCCGATGGAACGGCCTCGGCCGCCCGTCCGGCGCGGCTGCATGTCAGCGAAGCCGACCGGATTGATCGCGACGAACTTAATCGCATTCTGTGGCTCGGGCTGCGCGGCAGTCCGCCGCCGGCGCCCGTGCGCAGCTTTTTCTCCCGGTAATGCCTATGCCGCGCATTCACTTGTGCTTTCTCTGGCACATGCACCAGCCCTTCTACAAAGACCTCATCTCGGGTCAATACCGCATGCCCTGGACCAGGCTTCATGCCCTCAAGGATTACTACGGGATGGTCCGCCTGCTGGAGGAATTTCCCGAGATCCGGCAAACCTTCAACCTGGTGCCGTCGCTCGCTGTGCAGATCCAGGAATACGCAGCCGGCACGGCCCGCGATCCCTTCCTGGAATGCGCTCTAAAACCGGCGGAGCATTTGACCGAGGCCGAGCGCGACCTGATCCTTACTTACTTTTTCCAGGCTTCGCACCGCCTGATTTACCGCTTCCCCCGTTACGTCGAGCTTTACGAGGCCTGGCGCGCCGCCGGGCGCCGGCCTCAGCAGGCAGCGCGGCTGTTGGGAACCGGCTCGCTGCGGGACCTCCAGGTGCTTTCGCAACTGGCCTGGTTCGACGAGCAGTGGCTGACGGAGGACCCCGACATTCGCTCCCTGGTGGAGAAGGGACGCAACTACACCCTGGAGGACCAGGCGCTGGTGGGCCGCAAACAGGCCGACTTGCTCGCCCGCGTGTTGCCGGTGTACCGCGAGTTCGTCGAACGGGGCCAAATCGAGATCTCGACCACACCCTTCTACCACCCCATCCTCCCGCTGTTGTGCGATTCCGACATTGCCGCCCAGGCCCATCCCGGCGTGTCTTTGCCGCCGCGCTTCCGCTATCCGGAGGATGCGCAAGCGCAACTGGAAAAGGCCAGGGACTACATCACAGGCCTGTTTGGCTCGGCGCCCGCAGGTCTGTGGCCTTCCGAAGGCGCGGTCTCCGACGAGGCGCTCTCGCTGGCCGCCCAAGCCGGTTTCCGGTGGTCCGCCAGCGACAATGGCGTGCTGAGCCGCACGCTGGGACGCCCCGCCGGACCGACTGAGACCTACCGGCCCTATCTTTGGCGGCAGGATGGCCGCGAGCTCCTCATGATCTTCCGCGACCACTTCCTCAGCGATCTGGTCGGGTTCGTGTACTCGCGCATGGCCGCGGCCGAGGCGGCTCGCGACCTGCTCGACCGAATCCGGGAGAACTGCCGTCCCATTCTGGCCTCCGGTCGGGACGCCCTGGCGCCCATCATCCTGGATGGCGAGAACGCGTGGGAATACTACGAGCGCAACGGACGGCCGTTCTTGCGCGAATTGTACCGGCGCGTCAGCGATGACCCCGGCATCTGTGCGGTCACTGTCAGCGAGGCCCTGCGGCGCCTGGAGCCCGAACCGCTGGCGCGGATCTTTCCGGGTTCCTGGATCAACGCCAACTTCGATATCTGGATCGGCCACGACGAAGACAATCAGGCGTGGGAGCAGTTGCTGCGAGCCCGGCAGGTCTTCCAAAAGCACGCTCCATCCGCGTCACCGCCGCAGCGTTCGCTGGCCTACGAGGAACTGCTGATCGCCGAGGGCAGCGACTGGTGTTGGTGGTACGGCCCCGAGCACGAGTCCGCCAACCGGCAAGAGTTCGATCAACTCTATCGCGGGCATCTGGCCAACGTCTACCGCGCCTTGGGGTTGCCGCCGCCGGAGGACCTCTCCCGCCCCATCGTGAAAGTGGTTGTGGCGGAACTGCACACGCCGCCCACGGGCTGGATCCGTCCCGCCCTCGACGGGCTGGTCAGTTCCTACTTCGAGTGGCTGGGAGCGGGCCTGTACCGCACGGACTTCAAGCAAAGCGCCATGCACGGGCGACGTTTCCTGATTCGGGAGCTTCACTATGGCTGCGATGAACAGCATCTGTACTTGCGGCTGGACCTCATGACGGAGGGGGCCGGCGGCGAACTGGAGGCGCGCTTCGTAGTGGAAGCTCTCAGACCCGGAGTGCGCAGTCGCAGCTATCGCGTGCTGCTGTCGCCGGGATCTGCCAGCCTGCTGGAAGCCAGTCCGGCTGAATCGGCCACGGGGGTGGCGTTCGCCTGGCAGCGGGTCCTGGAAGCACGTTTCCCGCTGGTGAGTCTCGAAGCGGCCAGCGGCGACCGCATCCGGCTCCAGTTGTCCCTGTGGAGAGGCGGCCTGCCCCTGGATGCTCTGCCGCAGCAAGGATGGCTGGAAATCGGGACGGCGGAACCGACCGAGTGGTCGGTGTGAAGGCATCCGAAAAGCGAGAAGCCCGGCGTTGCCGGGCTTCTGGTCGAGTCTGAGTCTCCGGGCGATGCCCTACTCTCCCACGCGGCTGCCCGCGCAGTACCATCGGCGCTGAGGGGCTTAACTGCCGTGTTCGGGATGGGAACGGGTGTTTCCCCCTCGCTATGATCACCCGGAGGAAACTTGTTCTGGCTTGCCGGTGGAGAAGATCCGTCCGGCACTGAATATGGACGGGCCACCGGGCACGCGGCCGGCTGTGTCGGTGGTAAATTTTATGGTCAAGCCGAACGGGCTATTAGTAGCGGTAAGCTCAGCATGTTACCACGCTTACACATCCGCCCTATCAACCTGGTAGTCTTCCAGGGCCCTTCTTAGCCTTGCGGCTTGGGAGACCTTATCTTGGGGAGGGCTTCGCGCTTATATGCGTTCAGCGCTTATCCCGACCGGACTTCGCTACCCAGCTGTGCCGCTGGCGCGACAACTGGATCACAGGAGGTCCGTCCACCCCGGTCCTCTCGTACTAAGGGCAGCACCCCTCAAGTCTCCTGCGCCCACCACAGATAGGGACCGAACTGTCTCGCGACGTTCTGAACCCAGCTCACGTACCGCTTTAATGGGCGAACAGCCCAACCCTTGGGAGCTTCTTCACCCCCAGGATGCGATGAGCCGACATCGAGGTGCCAAACCGGAGCGTCGATGTGGACTCTCGGCTCCGATCAGCCTGTTATCCCCGGCGTACCTTTTATCCGTTGAGCGATGGCCCTTCCATACAGAACCACCGGATCACTAAGGCCTGCTTTCGCACCTGCTTGACTTGTAGGTCTCGCAGTCAACCCGGCTTATGCCTTTGCACTCGACGGCTGATTTCCAAACAGCCTGAGCCGAGCTTCGCGCGCCTCCGTTACCTTTTAGGAGGCGACCGCCCCAGTCAAACTACCCGCCTACCAGGGTCCCTCTCCCGGATCACGGGAGCAGGTTAGAACCACAGAACGATTAGGGTGGTATCTCACCGGCGGCTCCCCCCAGCCCGAAAGCCAGGGTTCAAAGCCTCCCACCTATCCTGCGCAAACCGCCCCATAGTTCACTGGTAGGGTGCAGTAAAGGTGCACGGGGTCTTTCCGTCTAGTGGCGGGCACCCGGCGTCTTCACCGGGACCACAAGTTCGCCGGGCGGGTTGTTAAGACAGTCCTCACGTCGTTACGCCATTCGTGCAGGTCGGAACTTACCCGACAAGGAATTTCGCTACCTTAGGACCGTTATAGTTACGGCCGCCGTTCACCGGGGCTTCAGTTCGGAGCTTCGCAGCGCCCTTGCGAACGCCGCTGACCCCTCCCTTTAACCTTCCGGCACCGGGCAGGCGTCAGCCCCTATACGTCGTTTTCGACTTTGCAGAGACCTGTGTTTTTGTTAAACAGTCGCGTGAGGCCTTTCACTGCGGCCCCCAGGTCGCCCTGGAGGCGCCCCTTCTCCCGAAGTTACGGGGCCAATTTGCCTAGTTCCTGAACAACCCATCACCCGAGCGCCTGAGAATACTCATCTCGTCCACCTGTGTCGGTTTGTGGTACGGGCGCCCTGACTCTCCTTAGGGGCTTTTCCTGGCGGACGGCCGGGCGGATTTGCCTCTCCCGGCCTCCCTTCAGCCAGCCAGAGAAACCATTGCTCTGGCCGACCTCCGGGCCGCGTCCCCCCATCGGTCTTTGCCGAGCCGGGGCGGTCACGGAATATTAACCGTGTGTCCATCAGCTACGCCT